>RCMY010002909.1_pt1 | contig 15372 bp, 13 predicted proteins | sample 2041341 | NCBI WGS metagenome assembly RCMY01 (sample SAMN09708234, study PRJNA481090) | Marine sediment metagenome, whole genome shotgun sequencing project.
GTTCTCACACGAGAACGGCTGGATCACTCGAGAAACGGCTGGATCTGCGCCACGATCGCATCAGCGCCATCGCCAGTGAGCAATGCAACGGCAGGATCGAGGTGCGGAAGCTGCGTTGTTGTACCGACCGGTGCCGAGTGCGTGACGAGCGAACCAATGGTGATCGAGCGAGAGAAGCGAAGCGGCACGAGCGAACGGCTGTCTTGATCGTCAGCGACGAGGGAGCGCAGGTCGACCCGCCAACGATGATGAGCCTCAGGGCCGGCGATCCCGTGAGCAACGAATGCATCGATCGCTCTGGCATCGGCCTGGGCAAATCGGGAATGACGCCGCCAATAGCGAAGGTGCTCGTCGCGATCGGGAAAGGCCATCCCGAGCACCGAATCGAAGGGGTCATCTCTGACCTCGCCGAGCACGCCGATGGTCAGAGCGACCCGATCGGGCAACGCTTCGGCCAACGCTGAGGCGATGACCGCTCCGAATCCCTGGCCAACAGCGAGAACCTCGTCGATGTCCAATCGGTCGAGCAGGTCGCGGAGGTCATCGACATGAGTGGCAACGCCAAGCGATGGCGCCTGACGCCAAGCTGAACCTCGCCCGCGCAGGTCGACTGCGACGATGGCAACGCCGTCTGGAAGCCGCCCCATGACCAAGTCCCACGACCGGGCGTTGGTCAGGCGGTCGTGCAACAACAGCACAGCGCTGGCGTGCTGCTCGACCGGGCCGCGGCACCACACGACAACATCGTCTCGATCGTCACCGAAACCGGCTTGTGACCTCCCTGGCACATCGAGGAACCGCCGCTCATCCACCCGTTCGACGCTACCGAATGCGCCCACCTGATGGGCCATGGACTCAACGGATCCTCTGCGCGAGGCGTCACGGCTCTCTCCTCGAACGTGACGGCGCCGCAGACCAGGACTACGTTCGCCCGCCATGGAAGACGTAGCGAAGCAGACCGGCATGACCACGATGGACCTCACTGGCAAGGTGGCACTGGTCACGGGAGGTTCCAGAGGCATCGGCAAGCAGATCGCCACCACGTTCGCGGCTCACGGCGCCAAGGTCATGATCGCCGCCCGCAAGGCGGAGGCACTCGAGGCTGCAGCTGCGGAGATCGATGAGGATTCCGGCAACCCCGGTTGCGCCTGGCTGGTCGGCAACACCGGGCAGCCAGAAACGGCCCAGGCCCTGGTCGACGGAACGATCGAACATTTCGGGGCCATCGACATCCTCGTCAACAATGCAGCCACCAACCCATACGCCGGGCCCATGATCGATGTCGACCTCGGTCGCTGGGACAAGACCATCGCGGTGAACCTCACCGGGCCACTCCTGCTCACGCAGGCAGCATGGAACGGTTGGATGAAAGAACATGGTGGCGTCGTCATCAACATCTCGTCCGTCGGCGGCTTGATGACGAGCCCGGTTCTCGGCGTCTACGACCTCACCAAGTCAGCCATGATCCACATGACCGAGCAGCTCGGCGCCGAACTCGGCCCGAAGGTTCGAGTCAACGCCATCTGCCCCGGCCTGATCAAAACCGACTTCGCTCGGATGCTCTGGGAAGGCGAGGCCGGCGATCAGGTGGCCCAGAACTACCCGCTGAAGCGTCTCGGTGAGACCTGGGACATCGCCAACGCCGCTCTGTTCTTGGCGTCGGACGCCGGAAGCTGGATGACCGGCCAACACATCGTGCTCGACGGCGGGGGCCTGGTCTCGTTCCGGGGCTGATTCCGGGAGCGACCTCGCACAAGGCACAATGGCCGGGTGCGTGACACCATCCGCCTCGGCCGAATCGCTGGCATCCCGATCGGGATCAACTGGAGCATCCTCGCGGTCGCTGCCTATCTGGTGATCAGCTTGACCTTTGGGGCGCTCCCCAGATGGTGGCCATCAGCCGACCTACAGGCCAGGCTCATCACCGGCGGCAGCATCACCTTCCTGTTCTTCGCTTCCATCCTCGGCCACGAACTCGGCCACGCTGCCGCAGCGCGTCGTCACGATGTCGAGGTCGACGGCATCACGCTGTGGGTGCTCGGCGGCATCGCCAAACTACGCAGGCAAGCCCCGACCCCTCGGGCCGAGTTCGACATTGCTTTCGCCGGGCCCGCCGTTTCGTTGGCACTGGGCGCCGCCTTTGCCGGTGCAGCGCTTGGGATCGACCGTTGGTCTACATGGAGCCTCGCAGCATCGGCTGCGAGTTGGCTGGCGATCACCAACGCCTTCCTCGGCGTCAGCAACCTCATACCGATCGCACCGCTGGACGGCGGCCGTGTGCTGACCGCATTGCTGTGGCGCAGGTCCAACGATGCCGAGCACGCCAGGCTCACCAGTGCTCGCGCCGGCCTCGTGGCTGGCACCGCTGTCGTCGTGCTGACTGCCGGTGTCTTCGTCTTTACCGACGCGCTGAGTTGGTGGGTGTTTGTTCTCACCGCTCTCACCGGCCTCTTTGTCGCCCACGCCGCATGGCGCGAGGTCATCGGTGCGGTGATTCGTGCCCGACTCGACGATGTGACCTTGGGAGCCGTGATGACCTCGCGGCCGGGCTCGATACCAAGCGACCAGACCATCGATGGCTACCTACGATCCACGGCATCAGGGCCAGCGGTCGGTCGACCCGTCGTGCACTGGGGAGCCGACCCCATCGGCTATATCAGCCCTCTCGCTGTCCAGTCGATGCCCATCCCAGAGCGATCGTGGACCACCGTCACCGAGGCCATGATTCCGGTCGACGAGGTCGTGCGAGCGTGGAGTACCGAGAGCGTCTCGAACTTTCTGGATCGGTCATCCGAAGAGGTGCTGGACGCGTCGGCCGTGATCGTCGTTCACGATCCGACCAACGGCCTGCCCATCGGCACGATCACACCACCGCAGATCGATCCGCTGTTCGCCACTCCCAACCCATGGGGCATCTCCGCAGCGCCGACGCCTCCTCCTACGAAGATCCCGGCTCCGCTTTAGCGCCAGCTGTACAGTCGCTTCGTGTCCGAGCCGGAGAGCGTCACTCTCGTCAACGAAGAATCGTCGTCGATGCCACCGTGGGTTCGTCGGGCCATCATCTTCTGGTGGTCGATTCTCGTCGGTCTCTGGCTCACCCTCATCGTGGTCCGCGAGCTCCGGAGCCTGCTGGTCCAAGTCGCCGTCGCAGTGTTCCTGTCCTTTGCCCTCGAGCCTGCCGTCGGGTTTCTCGAGCAACGTGGGGTCAAGCGAGGCCGAGGCACGCTCATCAGCCTCCTCGGCGTCTTTGTTGCGTTCAGCATCTTCGTCGCCCTCATGGGCCAACTCATCGCCACACAGTTGAGCGACCTCGCCGCGGACCTTCCCGGCTACGTCAGCAGCGGTGCTGCGTGGGCCAACGAACGCTTCAACGCCGAGATCGACCCGAGCGACCTCATCAATCAGATCGAGGGTGGCCAGATCACCACGTTTGCCAACGACGCGTCGCGCTACCTGTTGTCGATCGGCACCACCCTCGCTGGCGTGCTGTTCCAGGCGCTGACCATCCTGCTGTTCACCTACTACCTCACCGCCGATGGGCCTCGGCTGCGCCGCCTCATCTGCTCGATGCTCCCTCCGTCGCGTCAGGTCGAAGTTCTCAGAGTCCTCGATCTCGCCACCGACAAGACCGGCGCATACATCTCCTCTCGCCTGCTCCTCGCCCTGCTTTCTGGCCTCTTCCACTGGGTGGTGTTCTCGATTCTCGGGTTGCCGTCTGCGGTGGCGTTGGCGTTGTGGGTCGGCGTCATCTCACAGTTCATTCCCACGCTTGGCACCTACCTCGCTGGCATCTTGCCCGCTCTCGTCGCTGTCGGCGAGAACCCATCAAAGGCTCTCTGGGTGATCGTCGCTGTCGTGATCTACCAACAGATCGAGAACTATCTCTTACAGCCGAAGATCACCGCACAGACGCTCGACCTCCACCCAGCGGTCTCGATCGGAGCGGTCCTTGCCGGCACCACGTTGTTCGGCGCCGCCGGTGCATTGATGGCGCTCCCCGTCGTCGCTACCGGCAGCGGATTCTTCTCCGCGTACATCGCCCGCCATGACCTCGTCGAGGATCGCCTGGAGACCGAGGGTGCAGCGTTCGATGTCTGGCGAGCGGCCGAGAGCGATGACCCCGACTTCTACACCACCGAATCGGCACCAACGGATTCAGGAACAAGTGACACCGAGGATGGGTTGGAGCACTCATGAGCAACACGAACGATCAGACTCTCGATGCGATCCAGTTCTACTGGCGGCCTGGGTGCCCCTTCTGCATGAGTCTCGAGCGTTCGCTCAAGGGCATTGAGATCCCGCTAGAGAAACACAACATCTGGGACGACCCAGAAGCATCGGCATTCGTTCGTTCGGTCGCCAACGGCAATGAGACGGTTCCGACTGTGCGCGTCGGGGGCGAATTCATGGTGAACCCGTCTGCCAAAGAGGTTGCAGCGGCCGTCGCCAGGGTCGACCCCTCACAAGCCGGCAAGATGGCATCGGTCACCGAGCCGGGACCCCTGGGGAAATTGCTCAAGCGGCTGGGCTGAGGCGGTGCAACATTTCGTTGCAAGATCATGATACAAACATGACGCCGGAAGTATCGGCACCGCCGCGAAGAGTGACCTCCTTAGGAGTGACCTCAAAAAAGAGAGAACGTAACACCATGTCCCAAGACAACGGGCGTAAAGCCCTGCACGCGTACGTGAGCGATGACGCTCACGATCAGTGGCACGGATTCGCCGCTGAACAAGGCGTGAGCGTCAGTGCCATCCTCGAAGCGCTCGCTCCCGAGCTCGACACCGAGGCCAGGCCTGAGCCGGCCGACCTGACCACACGCCTCGATGGCGTCATCAAGTCAGCACGCAAGATCGACGCTCAGCGCCGCCGCCGCCGCCGTTAGCCCAGCAAGCCATTCCTGCCGCTGAACCGGTCACCGCTCGCAGCTGCTCTTCGAGGCAGCGACGTACGACGAGTTGGTGAGCGCCCCCGGTGCGGCTCGTAGGTTCCTGGCTGGCTCCCACACTGCGATGCGTTGGTATGGGACCATCTACTGATGCTGGCCAAGTCCATCAGCCTTCGGGCTGCAGCCGAGCAACTTGGCCTGCACTACATGACCGTTTACCGTTACGTGCGGACCGGTCGATTGGCAGCCAAAAAGGTCGGCGGCCAATGGGTTGTGGATCCTGCCGACGTGGAAGCGATCGCCGCTGGCGATGAGCCGAGTCGCAGCGGTGGGGTGCGCGCCAAAGCCGCGAGCCACCTCGAGGATCGCCTCCTCGCAGCTGACGAGGCAGGAGCGTGGGCCGTGGTTTCCCAGTCCCTCACCTCGGGCGCCGAACCAGCAGAGATCCACCTCCGCATTCTCATCCCAGCGATGCGCTCCATTGGCGAGCGATGGCAGCGTGGCGAGATCAATGTGTTCGACGAGCATCAAGCCACCGTGGTCGCCTCGCGTGTCGCAGCCCGACTCGGCCCGCTGTTCCATCGCCGGGGCACACCTCGCGGCCACGTCGTCGTAGGCCTCGCGGCTGGCGACACTCACGCACTGACGACAGCGATCATCGCCGACCTCCTCCGCGGGCGAGGATTCGAGGTCACCGACCTTGGCGCCGACACACCAGCAGAGTCCTTTCTCGAGGTCATGGCGACCGCGTCAGCCGAACGTCCCTTGGTCGGCGTGGTGATCTCGTCGACCACGACGGAGAATTTCAGCCAGGCAGCGGACACGATCGCCGCCATTCGAGCCCGGCGCCCAGACTCACGCATCGCGCTCGGAGGAACAGGTGTGCCTGGCAGGGTGGAAGCCGAGGCCGCAGGCGCCACCATCTGGGCACAAGACGTCGAAGGTCTACTCGACCAATTCGACGAATTCGCACCATCGACGTGACGAACAAACGTTCGCAGCTGGCTAGTATCACTGAGCCAGGCGGAAGGAGTCCAGACAACCATGTCATCCCAGGGTGAGCTGCTGCCCTTTGCCCGAGAGGTCATTGATGTTCCCGTCTCCGAGGAGCTCAGCGAGTCATTTCTCGCGTATTCGCTCTCGGTCATCACCTCTCGAGCGATTCCTGATGTGCGCGACGGCCTCAAGCCGGTGCAGCGACGGATTCTTTTCGCCATGCGCGAGATGCGACTGTTCCCTGATCGACCGCACCGCAAGTGCGCAGGCGTCGTTGGCGAGGTCATGGGTAAATTCCACCCACACGGCGACAGCGCGATCTACGACACGCTCGTCCGCATGGGCCAGGACTTCGCTCGCTCGATCACGCTGATCCATCCACAGGGCAACTTTGGCAGTCTCGACGATCCTCCCGCTGCCATGCGTTACACCGAGGCAAGGCTCAGCAATGCCGCCCTGCACCTCCTGGCCGAGATCGACGAGGAGACCGTCGAGTTCCGGCCCACCTACGACGGCGAGAATGTCGAGCCTCAGTACCTGCCGGCGCTCCTTCCCAATCTCTTGGTCAACGGCACCACGGGCATCGCTGTCGGCATGGCAACCAACATGGCGCCCCACAACCTCGGCGAGATCTACGAAGCGATCAAGCTGGTCATGAGTCAACGGCGGCCCAAGCCGACGCTCGAACAGCTACGGGCCGTCGTGCCCGGCCCCGACTTCCCAAGCGGCGGCACCATGATCGACGACGGCATCAACGACGCGTACGGAACGGGCCGGGGATCGGTTCGGCTGCGAGCCACGGCTGAGATCGTCGACATCACACGCGCTCGCAAGGGCATTGTCATCACTGAACTGCCATACATGATCGGCGTCGAGCGAGTCATGGCGAAGGTCAAGGAGTTGGTGATCGCCGGCAAGGTCACCGGGATCTCCGACATGAAGAACCTCAGCGACCACTCCTCTGGCCTCCGTCTGGTGATCGAGTGCAAGACCGGGGTCGACCCAGCCCTGTTGCTGCAGAAGCTCTACCGGCTCACGCCGCTCGAGGAGACGTTCGGCATCAACAACGTCGTCCTGGTCGAAGGCGTGCCGACCACACTCGGCCTGTACGACCTGTGCCAGTACTACATCGACCACAGACTCGACATGGTCGTGAAGCGATCCGAATACCGGCTTCGCCAACGACGGGAACGTCTGCACAAGGTCGAGGGCTACCTCATCGCCATCGACAACATCGACCTCGTCGTTTCCATCATCCGCAACGCTTCCAATTCCGAGGCTGCGCGTACCGGGCTGATGGAGGCGCTGAGTCTCAGCGAGGTCCAGGCAGAAGCAATCCTCGAGCTCCGGCTGCGACGGCTCACCGCACTGGCTTACACCGACCTCGTCGAAGAACGCACGCTGTTGCTCGAGGAGATCGACGATCTCGAGAAGATCCTCGCCTCCGAGCAGCGACGCCGCACCATCGTGATTCGCGAGTTGGGCGAACTGGTCAAGGAATACCCGACGCCACGTCGAACGCGCATCATCTCCCCAGACGAGATCACCACGCTCAACGAGTCTGCTCCCGAGATCGACCTCTCGATCGCCGACGACCCCTGCCTCGTCAGCCTGTCCGCCTCCGGCGTCGTCGGGCGCGAACCGCTCGGCACCTCTCGCAGTTACACCCCCGGCCGCCACGACGTCATCGACACCGTCGCTGTCGGCAGCCTCTCCTCCGATGTGTTGGCAATCACCGACAAGGGCCGCCTGCTGCGACGTCGAGCGCTCGACCTCGCTGAGGTCGGCGGTCGCACTCGGGGCCGAGACGCGTCCGAGACATTCGGCGCTGAGCGGGGCGAGCAGATCATCGCAATCGTCAGCGCCAATGCCGACAACTCGACCGAACAGCTCTTCATCGCCACGGCCGCCGGCGCAGCCAAGCGGATCGAACGCTCGGTTCTGGCCGAGGTCAGCGACGGCCGGCCGATCATGAAGTTGGCCGACCGCGACACCGTGGTCTCGGCAAAATTGATCGACCCTGCCTTCGACCTCGTGTTCGTCACCAACGACGCTCAGGCGCTCCGCACCCCAGCCGAAGGCATCAGCGTCCAAGGCGCAGGAGCCAAGGGGGTTGCTGGCATCGGCGTCAAGGGAAACGCCAAGGTGTTGGCAGCCGGCCCCGTCACCCACGGCACCGTGATCATCACGGTCACCGATCTCGGCACGGTCAAGTCGACCGACACCGCCGAGGTGCCAACCAAGGGGCGCGGCGCTGGCGGCGTTCGCATCACCAAGTTCAAAGACGAGCACCGTCTCGACTTCGCATGGATCGGTAACCCCGAGCGCATCGTCGCCCTCGTCGGCCAGCCCGACGCTCCCACGAAGCACGACAACACCCCCGAGCCCGTGGCCATTCGTCCCACTCGCCGAGATGGCCCAAGCAGCTCAGCTCCACGGCGTATCCTCGCCATTGGCTCGCTTCGCTGGTAGCTCGCTACCGCTGAGCCCCGCCCGCCTCGACCGAAAACATCACCCGCATTCATGGCAAAAGATCAGTACGACGCATCAAAGATTCAGATCCTCGAGGGCCTTGACGCGGTCCGCAAGCGCCCCGGTATGTACATCGGCGGCACCGGCAACGACGGTCTCCACCACCTCGTGTGGGAGATCATCGACAACTCCGTCGACGAAGCAGCCGCTGGGTTCGCTTCGCACATCGACGTCACCCTGCACAAGGACGGGTCGGTCGAAGTAACCGACGACGGTCGAGGCATTCCGGTTGGAAAGAAGCCAGACGGGCGGACCGCGCTCGAGATCGTCTTCACCGAGCTCCATGCCGGCGGCAAGTTCGGCACTGGGGCCTACAGCGCCTCGGGCGGCCTCCACGGCGTCGGTGCATCGGTGGTCAACGCCTTGGCCTCGAAGGTCGTGGCAGAAGTCGACCGCGATGGTGCCACCTGGCGCCTCGTGTTCAACGAGCGCCTGCCAGGGAACTATCTCAAGAACGGCACGTTCAAGCCCGGCTCGAAGCTGGCCAAGGTCAAGGCCATCCCGCCATCGCGCACCGGTACCCGCGTCAGATATTGGCCAGACCTCGACATCTTTGATCCAGAGGCCCGCATCGAATACGACCGGATCCGAGACCACGTTGCCCGCGTCTGCTTCCTGGTTCCTGGCCTCCACATCACGCTCGCTGACAAACGAGGTGCTGGCCGCGAGCCAGAAGAGTTCGTCGCAGCTGGCGGCCTGTCCGACTACGTCGACTATCTGTCAGTCGGAGAGAACGTCACCGACATCATCACGATTCGAGCAGAGGACAGCTTCGAAGAACGGGTGCCTGTCGACGGAAAGATGACCACCGTGGCCCGGCCGTGCTCGGTCGACATCGCCGCCCGGTGGGTCAAGGGCTTCGACACCACCATCGTGAGCTTCGTCAACACCATCCCCACGTCCGAGGGCGGCACACACGTCCAAGGCTTCGAGCGAGCACTCACGAAGATCGCAAACGATCACCTCCTCGCCGACATGAAGAAGCTCAAGAAGCTGGCCAAGGGCGGCAATGACAAAGCTCTGCCGAGCGATGCCCAGGAGGGCCTCGTTGCTGCGGTGAAGGTCACGTTCGCCGAGCCGCAATTCAAGGGTCAGACCAAGCAGGAGCTCGGCACTCCCTCGATCCAGAAGATCGTCAACGAGGCGACCCGCGCCGGGTTCGCCAATTGGATCGACGGTGGCGGCAAGAAGAACCAGGTCAACGCCATGCGAGACAAGATGGCACAAGCCATTTTGAATCGAGTGCTCTCGAAGCAGCAGCTCGAGGCAAGACGCAAAGCGTCGAGCCTGTCGTCCAACGGCATGCCAGACAAGCTGGCTGACTGCCGTCTCCACGGGCCCGATTCCGAGCTCTTGATCGTCGAGGGCAACTCGGCGGCTGGCCCGGCAAAGCAGGGTCGCAACTCCGAGATGATGGCGGTGCTCCCGCTGCGCGGCAAGGTCGTCAACGCTGGCAAGGCCACGCTCAAACAGGTTGTGGACAACACCGAAGCCCAGGCATTGATCACCTCGATCGGTGCCGGTTCAGGCCGCGACTTCGATCTCGCTTCGTGCCGCTACGGCCGCATCATCATCCTGTGCGACGCCGACGTGGACGGCTCACACATTCGCTGCCTGCTCCTCACCTTGCTGTTCCACCAGATGCGCCCGCTTCTCGAAGCCGGGATGGTGTACGCCGCCCAGCCACCACTGTTTGCAGTGAAACACCGAGGCGAACAGATCTACGCATACAGCGATGCCCAACGCGATGAGATTCATGCCGAACTCGGCCTGTCCCCCGACAAGCGTTGGCAGCGGTTCAAGGGTCTGGGCGAGATGAACGTCAACGAGCTTCGCGACACAACCCTCGATCCGGCCACCCGCGTGCTCAAGCGGCTCACGATGGCCGACGCCGAGCATGCGGTCGAGGCGGCGAAGCTCTTTGAGGTCCTCATGGGCAGCGATGTCGCCACCCGCCGCGACTACATCGTCAACAACAGCAACCTGATCGACTCAGCACAACTCGACGTCTAACCGAACGCCGTCGATCAGGCCTGATCAGACTCAGCACAACTCGACGTCTGAATCAGATGGGCTCGACCATTGCGAGCGTCTGCACCGAGCGGGTCATGGCGACGTAGAGCTGGCGTAACCCGTTGGGCGCCGACCGGATGGACGGAGGATCGACCACAACGACGGCATCAAATTCCAGACCCTTCGCTTGGTCTGGGTCAAGCAGTGCCACGGCCTCTGTGCCAGGCAGGTTCACCGATGTTCCCGATCCGAATCGAACCAGCCCGACAACCCCGGAGAGCAACAGGTCGTGGTGCGATGCTGGGGCGATCACCGCGATCGAGGCCCTGCCTTGCTGGGCCGTTGTCAGCGCGACAGCGTCACGAACTGCGGTGAGCATGCTCGCTTCGTCGCCGAAGTCGAGCCGACGCGGCGGTTCGCCGCCCGGGCGGATCGAGCGAGCTGGCGTAACGGTTGGCGCTGCTTCGGGGAGCAGTTCATTGGCCACATCGAGAATGGCCGCAGGCACGCGGTAGCCGACGGTGAGTTCTCGGACGACCGCCCCTGCAGGGTCCCCGCAGAGGTGACGGGCCGCTTCGTCCCATGCTTCCATGGCCCCCGGAGCCGTTGCTTGGGCGAGATCACCGAGCACCGTCATCGAATGGTTTTTCGCCCGCCGGCCCAGCATTCGCAACGCCATCGCCCCATGGTCTTGCGCTTCGTCGACCACGACATGGCCGTACGCCGGGAGCACGCCGATGGCGACCTGCGTCGCCTCGTCCAAGAGGGGCAGGTCCGCCGCTGACCACTGCTCGTCATTGGCCTTCTTCGCCGACTGACGATGGAGCAGCCCCTGTTCGTCGTCGCTGAGCAGGCCATCAGCCGCGGCACGGCGCTTGGTCTTCGAGCCGAGCAGCTCTCGGACCACGACGGGCGGCGAGAAGGCTGGCCACATCCGATCGATGTCCTTCTTGAACCCAGAGTCAGAACGAATCGACGACACGAATGCCGGCTGGTGGCCAGGATCCGAGCCAGGCCGAGCCTCGTATTGGCGCCATGCTTCCTGGAGCACGATGCTGCGGAAGACATCTCGAGCCGAGTTGAGCGCAAGGTTACGGTCGAGGGCGCGCCGCAGCATTTCGTCGACAGCCTCTCGATCGAACCGCACCACCGATACCCCTGAGCGCAGTTCCAAACCCTCAGCTGGGGCCGCGATCCGCCGGAGCATCGAGCGGCGGATCACCGCGGCCATACGCTCGTCGCTTTTGAGGGCAATGACCGGGGCAGGGTCCTCGGATCGCACTCGATACTTCGCCGCCAACAAACCCGTCACCGTGGTCTGAGCCACCGACCGCTCGCCGAGCGATGGGAGCACCTCGGCGATGTAGCGGAGGAAGACCGGGTTTGGGCCGATGACCAGCACCTGCTGGTCGGCGAAGTGATCTCGGTGTGCGAACAGCAAATAGGCCGCTCGATGAAGACCGACAGCAGTCTTTCCTGTGCCAGGGCCGCCCTGAACGATCAGCAATTCGTCGATACCGGAACGAATGACCTCGTCCTGCTCGCCTGCGATCGTGGCAACGATGTCACGCATCTGACCAGAACGACCGCGGTCGAGCTCAGCGAGGAGCGGATCAGGCAGACCACCGCCCCCTCCATCCGGGTCGGTGAGGTCCTCATCGAAGACGTTGGTGATGCGGCCATCGTCGATGCTGAAACGCCGGCGTCTGACGAGGCCGCAGGGATCGACCGATGTCGCTCGATAGAACGGCGCCGACACCGGGGCGCGCCAATCGACCACAACCGGCTGGCCTTCTTCGTCTTCGACGTGGCGCCGACCGACATACCAGACATCGCGGGGACCTCGAACAGGTCCCTCCTCGTCAATGCGCCCGAAGCAGAGCGGGCCGCTGCCAGCGTCGATGGCCGCTCGGCGCTGCTCCATCTTGGTCGCAGCGATCCGAGCGTCGACGCTCTTTTCCTGGTCGGCCCGAGTCTGCGCTGCTGCATGAACGCGAGCGGCTCGGCTACTCATTGCATCGAGGCAGGCTGCACCACGGTCAAGCTGCGCTTGATCGAGACGTTCCTGATCGAGCTGCTCCTGATCAAGCCCAGTCTCTCCCGCCATGAGAAGCGACACTATCTACCGCTCGGGTGCCTCGCCTCGATAGAGCGAGAGCATCGCTGCGGCCCACAACGCAGCGACCACCCCCGACGCCAATGCGTTGATGAACTGCACGGCAACAAACGCCGGGACACTCGCACCGATGATCTCGCGCATGACCAAATCGCCTTCGGCTGGCGCCGCTGCGCCCGAGAGGCTCTGAAATGGAGCAGCCAAGAAAGACGAGATCAGCAGAAACCCGAAGCAGATCGTGAGCAGCAGAACGTGTCGGCCCAAGAGCGCCCAGGTGAGGCCTTTCGTCCAGGCCAGGCTGGTGCCGAGACTGCCGCCGGGACCATCGAGGGCTGCATGGGTCGAGGCGACAGCTGACCGCAGCCAAAGCCACAGGATGGCCACGACCGCCAGAGCTCCAGCGATCGCTCCGAGGCCGATCGCGCTGAGCACACCGGTCACGATCAAGATGACGAAGGCAGCGAGGAGGATCTGGACCACCACGCCAACGACACGAGGGCCCTTGCTCGCGAGCGATCCGATCGTCTCTTGCCAGCGCGGCGACTCGCCACCCCTGATGCGATCAATGTGGATGGTGGCTGCGGTGAACAGCATCACCTGGCTGACCACGATGACAATGAATCCAGCGGCCACCATGAACCCTTGGCCGCTCGTCATGCCCTCGATGGTGGTGAACATCCCTCGATCGTCGCGCTTGAGGATGACGTCACTCGAGCTGAACCACAGCAGCGGCGCGCTGAGTGCCGTACTAACGAGCGCAACCACGGTGAGCACAGCGAAGAAGTCACCAAAGCCACGGAAAAGTGTCCGCGTCGTGTCGGTCAGCCAATCACCGATGTCGAGCAGCGGGGTATCGACGACGACCGGTGCACCTGGTGGTGGCGGACCCGGAAGCGGCGCACCCGAGGGCGGCGGTGGTGCGTCGTTCGTCACGACGGTTCGAGGTCGGCAGCTGTTCGCCGATCGAGTTCGACAACCACGCCGTAGTGATCAGAGGGCACGATCTCGGCCACGCCTTCGCCGGTGGGCCGCGGGACCAGACCAAACAGTTCGGCCGCGATGGGGTTTCCCGTCGGCTTCGGCCGCGGCCACGACACAAACACAGCGTCGAGGCGCCGCCGGGGCCACTGAGCGTTGCTCGAGTGAGGGTTGGCCCGACTCCACGTGTGACCGGGATCGTCGGTCACTGAGGCCCAACCGTCGGAGAAGACCATCGACTCGCCATAGGGAGCCGACAGGCCGGTGAGGCGGCGGATCTCGTCACTCTCGGCGACCGCATTGAAATCGCCGCCGATGACCACGATCGTGTCAGGGGCCAAGGACCGAACGCGTTCACACTCTTTGACAATCGTCTCCAGTTGGCGCTGACGCAGGAGACTGGCGGAGTAGCGCCACTCGAGATGTGTGCTGACGATCCACCACGGGTGCGCTGCGCCCGGTACGTCGATCTGGCAAAAGAGCGCCGATCGGTGACTCGGCGCACCATCGCTGCCTGGAAGCACGACCGTGTGATGATGCAAGATCGGCCAACGGCTCAGCACCGCGTTGCCAAAGCGGTGGGCGACCCCCTCGGCGTTCGTGGTACGAGCAACGAAGCATCCGGTCGCCGTGGCCAGCAACTCCGCCTGGTCGGCGTCGTTGTCAGCCCAGACCTCCTGAAGGCAGAGAACGTCGGCGTCGACGGTCTCGATCTCGATGGCAATCGGATGCTGACGGGCCTCCCAAGGACCAAACTTCCACCACAGATTCCATGTTGCCAGCCTCACGAGATGTCGCCCGTCATCGTTGTGCCACCTGCATCGGGAGGATGGTGCCACGAAACCGAACAAGAGCGACGATCCCGGCCGGTTCTCCGCTCTGAGATCGAACCTCCTACCGTGTGCGCTGTGCCAGCCGGGGACCTCACACTGCAGGAAGCAGCCGATCACCTCGGCGTCCACTACATGACCGCCTACCGGTACGTGAAGCTCGGATTGCTGTATGCGGAGAAGCGTCGCGGCTCATGGGCGATCAGCGCAGATGACCTGGCCGACTTCGAGAACAAACCCTCGAACAGATCTCCTGACACCGCCACACTCGACGAGGCCTTGATTGCCGGCGACGAGGCAACGGCGTGGCGACTGGTCGAGGCGTTCGTGACATCAACCCAGGACCCCGTCAGCGTCCATCTCGACGTTTTGTCCCCCGCACTAGTCTCGATCGGCCGGCGCTGGGCGGAGGGCGACCTCTCGATCGCCAGCGAACACAAGGCATCAGCGGTGGCGAACCGCATCATCGCCCGGCTCGGGTCACATCTCACCACGCCAGGACGGCGCCGCGGCGCCGTGGTCGTTGGCGCCGCACCGGGCGACGTCCACTCGATTCCGACGGCCATGTTCGCCGACCTCGTCCGCTCGTTCGGGGTCAGCGTGATCGACCTCGGTGGTTCGCCAGACATTGCGTCGTTCATCGAAGCGGGCAAACGTTACGAAGACTGCGCCGTGGCCATTTCAGTGACGGGCCCAGGCCACGATGAGACCGCCCGCGAGACCGTGGCGGCGTTACGCGCCGCCTTCGGCGACATCCCGATCGCGATTGGCGGCGGAGCGGTTCGTTCCGAAGAACACGCGAACTCACTCGGCGCCGACCTGTGGCACACCGATAGCCGCGAGGCGGCCAGACTGGTCGCCGACGCCGCAGCCAACCGGCGCGCCACACATGGGTCGGCTGAAGCCTCCCGCTGACCCGCATCACACATGGGTCGGCGAAAGCCTCCCGCTCACCCGCATCACACATGGGTCGGCGAAAGCCTCCCGCTGACCCGCATCTGGTCCAAGTGTTGCAAGCG
>RCMY010002910.1_pt1 | contig 15372 bp, 15 predicted proteins | sample 2041341 | NCBI WGS metagenome assembly RCMY01 (sample SAMN09708234, study PRJNA481090) | Marine sediment metagenome, whole genome shotgun sequencing project.
GTATCCGCTTGCGGAATGGCGACCGTGTTCGGGGCGACAAACCGCGCGAGATTGTCGACATGGCCATCGGTGTGATCGGCGGCTAGCCCGTCTCCGAGCCAGCATATATCCTGCACCGCCAGAGCATCGCGCAACCGGCCGGCGACCTGCTCTTTGCCAAGCCCGTCGTTGCGATTGGGGTTGAGGACACATTGCATCGTAGTGATCAGCCGGCCCGCGCCATCGCCATCGATAGCGCCGCCTTCCAATATCCAGTCCTGATCGCTAACCGGCAGGTTAAAACGCGTTGCCAGCCGCTGGCCGATATCCTGATCACCGGCCATTTCATATTTGCCGCCCCAGCCATTGAAACGAAAGTTCCGGCCATCAAGCCCCTTCTGGCTCGCTACAAAAACCGGTGCACTATCGCGCAGCCAGATATCACCAAAGGGTTCGACAACAATTTCTACACAGGACTGAACCAGCGCGCGGGCAATATCCTGATCGGCCGAATTGCGGCATACCAGAACAACCGTCTCGCCAGCACCGTCATCGGCTATCGCATTGGCAAAAGCCGCGACTTCACGCTGTGCGGTTTCCCGGCCTACCGGCCATTCCGCCGGATCACCGGGAAAGCCGATCCAGACCGCCTGATGCGGCTCCCATTCTGCTGGCCATCTCATCACGCGGTCGGTGGTCGGATTCAGTTGCCAGCGCGGCTTTCATCCCGCGTTGCACGGAATTCATCGCCATCGTTCCAGTTCGGCCAGTCTTCGGTCATCGCGAGCATCCGGGCGACCGTGTAATAGATTTTCAGATCACCCATAACGCCGTCCCAGTTCCAGTTCGGATCATATTCGTCCTTGGGACCGTGATAGCGATTTTCGGTATAATCTTTCGAAATCGCTTCACCGGCTTCCCGGCCACCGTCGACGAGATCCTCGCCACCTTCGAAATAGATCATCGGCACGCCAAGCTTGGCGAAGCTGAAATGATCGGACCGGTAATAATAGCCCTTTTCAGGTGTCGGTTCGGCTTCGGCGACGCGGCCATCACCGGTCAGCGCTGCCTCGAGATAACGGTCGAGACCAGACTTTCCTTTACCGACAACAATCACGTTCTTGGCAGGTCCGGCCATGCCAAAAGCATCCATGTTCACGCCGCCGACGGTCTTGTTGAGCGGATAGATCGGATTTTGTGCATAATAGGCAGAACCGAGCAGACCCGATTCCTCGGCGGTAACCGCAAGAAAAATAATGCTGCGATCAGGCGCACCGGCTTTGACATGGGCTTCCGCCAAGGCGACCAGAGCCGCCGTACCGGTAGCGTTGTCGACCGCACCATTGCAGATATCGTCGCCATCCGGAGCTGGTTTGCAGCGGCCGAGATGGTCCCAATGCGCGGTATAGATGACATATTCGTCAGGACGGGTCTTGCCCTTCAATATGCCGACGACATTCTTGCTGTCGGTCTTATTGATATCATTCTCGAGCGAAGCCGATGCTTTCAGCTTCAGATCGACTGCCTTGAAACCCTTTTTCTTCGCTGCCGCCATTTGCGCGGTCAAATCCTGCCCCGCTGCTGCAAAAATCTTGGCTGACGCATCCTTCTGGATCCAGCCGTTCAATTTGGTCTGGTCCGCGCCGCCATTGGCCGACTGGGCGTAAAATTGTTCACCCGTCCAGCTCGATTCGACAACATTCCAGCCATAAGCTGCCGGATCGGTGTCATGAATGATCAAAGCCGCCGCAGCACCCTGACGCGCCGCTTCTTCATATTTATAGGTCCAGCGCCCGTAATAGGTCATCGCCCGGCCACCAAATTCGCCTTCGAGACTTTCTGTGCCGAAATCGGGATCATTCACCAATATGACGACGGTTTTGCCTTTGACATCGACCCCGGCATAATCGTTCCAGCCACGCTCGGGAGCGTTGATGCCATAACCGACAAACACCATGTCGCTGCCGGCAACGTCAATTTTCGGCTGCTCCTGATAACTCGAGACGACATAGTCACTGCCAAAAGCAAAGGACAAACCGCTCTTTCCGCCGCTGATTTTCAGAGGCGACATGTTTTTCGAAGTAATCCCGACCAGCGGTACGTCCTGAAACCAGCTATCGCCATTGCCTGGTTCCAGTCCGGCTTCGGCAAATTTCTTGGTCAGCAGCGCCAGTGTCTTCTCCTCGCCCGGCGTACCAGGTGCGCGGCCTTCGAAAGCGTCGGACGAAAGCTCCTCGGTAATCGACTTCATCGTCTCGACCGACAGTTCCGGCGCAGCGATTTCCGGTAGCGCGGATTGCTCGCTGACATCATCTATCTTTTTGCAGGAAGACAGCGACAGCGCCGTCACGGCCATTAACACGAATGGAAGCTTTTTCATTTCAATTGGTTTCCCGAATTTCAAATATGGCCACTTATTGGCAGAGCGGGCAACAGGAAGCAAGAACGGTCGGCCGAGAAAGATGGCGCACTATCTGTCAGTGATTGTCAAACCGAGACTCTTCGTTCAAATTGAGTCGTATATATAAAGTATCGTTGTCCAAACTACGGATTAATAGGGGTAAAACATGCGTATCATACCAAGTTTATTGCTGCTGAGCGTGGGCCTTTCTTCAACCGCTACATTGGCTCAGAGTGACAATCAGCAGCGGACTGCTGCTCAGATTTTTGGCGCCGTTCCAGCTGTCTATGATATCAGCCTTTCTCCGGATGGAACAAAGGTCGCGTTCATTGCCCCCGGTCCGGGAACGATGACCGACCTGTTCGCGATCGATCTTGATGACGGCCAGAGCAATCCGAAACGAGTAACGCGGGCATCGGGCGATCCGGAGAACCTCCAGTGGTGCAAATGGGTCTCAAATATCCGGATGGCGTGCCAGATTGGCGGTATCGAAAAAAATAGCGGCGACCTGTATCGATACACAAGACTGATCGCCATCAACGCCGACGGGAGCAATCCGGTCGTATTGTCAAAAAAACATGATTCTACTGCGCTTGGATTGAGCCTGAGCGGAGGTCAAATAATTGACTGGCTGCCCTTGGAAGATAACAGTGTCCTGATGACGAGATATCACCTCGAGGAGGTCCGGATCGGATCACGAGTGGGAAATCGGGACGAAGGCCTGGCGGTTGAAAAAATCGATACACAGACAGGCAAAACCAGATTTGTCGAACGACCCGAGTTGGAGGCGGTAGAATATATCACCGACGGTCAAGGGAACGTCCGGATAAAGGGCACACGAACCAAGCTCGGACGGACCGAGCTGGACAGTGGTGAGATCAGATATTTTTATCAGACCGATGGAAAATGGCAGCCGCTGAGTGACTATAACTACGCCAAACGCACCGGATTCAACCCACATGCTGTTGACAAGGAGAAAAACCAAGCACTTGGATTTGCGCCCCACAATGGCAGGAAAGCTCTCGTTGCCAAATCCCTCGACGGGACCGGCGAACAAGAGCTTATTTTTTCCGATGACGAAGTCGATGTCGACGGTTTGATCCGCATCGGTCGATCAAATCGGGTGGTCGGTGTCAGCTATGCAAAAGAAAAGCGTGTCGGTGAATATTTTGATGCCGAGCTGGCATCGCTGGCGACAGCGTTGAGCAAAGCCCTTGGCGGATCAAAAGCGATAGACTTTGTTGACTCTAGTCAGGACGAAACCAAGCTTCTGCTTCTGGCGACATCGGACACTGATCCCGGGCAATATTACCTGTTCGACCGAATAAGCAAACAGATGCGACCACTTCTGGGAATACGCCCCTTGGTTGAAACGCAAAAGCTCGCAACCGTCAAACCGGTTGTCTATGCGGCGGCTGACGGCACCCGAATTCCGGCCTATCTGACCCTACCCGCCCAAGGAACCGGTAAAAATATCCCGGCTATTGTGATGCCCCATGGTGGACCAGAAGCCCGCGATGAATGGGGATTTGACTGGCTCGTACAATTTTTCGCGAGTCAGGGCTTTGCCGTCCTGCAGCCCAATTTTCGCGGATCGTCGGGCTATGGTGATGCCTGGTATCAGCAAAACGGCTTTCAGGGTTGGCGAGCCTCAATCGGAGACGTAACCGATGCAGGCCGCTGGCTCGTCGCAGAAGGCATCGCGAAACCGTCGGCACTCTCCATCGTTGGCTGGTCCTATGGCGGCTATGCGGCGCTCCAATCCGCGGTTCTGACCCCTGACCTGTTCAAGGCAGTTGTCGCGATCGCTCCGGTTGCTGATTTGTCGCAACTCAAAACCGAAACAAGGGGGACTTATAGCGGGGCGGTTGAACGGGACTTTATTGGCAATGGACCCCATATCACAGAAGGGTCTCCGGCCCAGAATGCCGGGAAGATAAAAGCGCCGGTGCTCCTGTTTCACGGAGACTATGACCAGAATGTAGATGTGGCACAAAGCAGACTGATGGAGTCCAAACTCAAAGCGGCCGGAAAATCAGTCACGCTCTATGAATATCCGAAGCTGGCCCACGACCTGCACAACCCGAGGGTGCGTGCTGAAATACTCCAGAAATCACTGGATTTCCTGCCAAAATAAATCGGCATCAACCCAAACGAAAAAGGGCGGCTCCAACGGGCCGCCCTTTTTCTTGAATATTGTTAAAAACAATCAGCGCGAATAGAATTCGACGACCAGATTGGGTTCCATTGTCACCGGATAAGGTACTTCGTCCAGTGTCGGGATGCGGACATAGGTTACTTTGTCCGTGCCATCTGGGTTTACATATTCAGGAATATCACGCTCTGGCAGGCTCTGTGCTTCGATAACCAGCAGCATTTCCTGTGCCTTGTCGCTCAACGAAATCACGTCGCCCGGTACAACCTTGCGCGATGCAACATTACATTTGACGCCGTTCACCCGGACATGTCCGTGGCTGACGAGCTGACGGGCAGAAAAGATGGTCGGTGTAAACTTGGCGCGATAGACAACCATATCGAGACGCTGCTCGAGCAGGCCGATCAGGTTCTGGCTGGTATCGCCTTTCATCGCTGCGGCTTCTTTATAAGCGCGGCGGAATTGCTTTTCCGTCACATCGCCATAATAGCCCTTGAGCTTCTGCTTGGCGCGCAACTGAATACCGAAGTCGGACAGTTTGCCCTTGCGGCGCTGACCGTGCTGGCCTGGGCCATAGTCGCGACGATTGACGGGAGATTTGGGACGACCCCAAATATTCTCGCCCATACGGCGATCGAGCTTATACTTTGAACTGGTACGTTTGGTCATATGAATGACTCCTCATTTGCTGTTTCTAAGTCTTCCCGGAACGCACCATCAAAACCAGAAAATATCTGGAGCTTGATGCGGCCACCGCTTCACCGGGGTGCGGGACCAATTGCAAGAGCGGGCCTATGGCGAGCAAACCCGCCATTGTCAACATCGTTTGCCCGCGAAAATCTTGCGAATATGACCGGCAGGTCTCGACTCTACGACAACGGGCGATTATTGGGCTGCCATGAATGATCCACAACACCTGCCGCCCATGGAAACCATGACCGACGTCCGCGAACAGGTCGACCGCATCGACGCGGAAATCATCGCCCTGATGGCCCAGCGTTTTGCCTGCATGGATGCCGCCGCCCGGATCAAACAGGATCGCAACGTCGTCCGCGATGAAGTGCGGAAGGCGACCGTCTTGAAGAATGTCAAACATCTGGCAGAACAAGCCGGCGTCCCGGTTCCGACGATGGCAGCGATCTGGGAAATGCTGGTTGAAACATCGATAAGCTACGAATTGCAGAAATGGGATCAGCTACGCAAATAGGCGGTTCGACGGCTATTTTTCGGCTTTATCCTTGCGAGGCGGCCGTTCCAGCGAAGAGATCACACCACGCCACGTCTTGACCTCTTCATTGGTCCAGGCCGGTTTGGTCAGCATATTGCGAAGCGTCACCTTCGTCGCTCCAGCTCGTTCAGCCGGGTAGAAATAGCCGTTTTTATCCAGCGCCCGCTCGAGATGTTCGTAAAACATGTCCAGCTCTCTCTGCGGAGCCGGTTCAGCCAGTTTCTTTTCCAGCGTCGGCTGGACATTGCCGACGCTGTCCATCTTGGATATTTCATAAGCGACAAGGATGACTGCCTGGGCCAGATTGAGCGATCCGAATTCCGGGTTGATCGGTACGGTAATGATCTTGCGCGCTAGCTCGACATCGACAATTTCCAGACCGGCCCGCTCCGGCCCGAACAATATCGCGCATTTGCCGCTCGCTTGCGCCATGTCTTCAGCCGCTTCCCAAGGCGTAAGTACAGTCTTGGTCATCCCGCGTTTGCGAACGGTGGTAGCGTAGACATGGGCGCAGTCAGCGACTGCCTCGGCGGTGGTTTCAAATACCTGGGCATGTTCGAGCACCTGATCCGCGCCCGAAGCCGATGGTCCGGCATCCGGATTGGGCCAGCCGTCGCGCGGTTTGACAATGCGCATCTCGGTCAGGCCGAAATTCAGCATCGCCCGCGCCGCCTTGCCGATATTTTGTCCGAGTTGCGGATTGACCAATATGATTGCGGGCTGGTTGTTCACGCCCCGCCGACGTCTTTCAGTGTGCCGGCGAATTCCTTGAAATCCTTGGCCTCGGTAAAATCCTTATAAACCGAAGCGAAGCGGATATAGGCGACGCTGTCGAGCGCCTTCAGGCCGTCCATCACCATCTCGCCGATTTTCTGCGACGGGATTTCGGTTTCTCCGCTGGTTTCCAGCTGACGCTGGATACCGGAAACAAGCTGATCCATCTGCTCTTGGGCCAGGCCACGTTTGCGGCAAGCGAGAGCCACCGACAGATCGATCTTCGACCGGTCAAACGGTTCCTTGCGGTCCTCGCTTTTGACCACCGTTATTTCACGCAATTGCACGCGTTCAAATGTCGTGAACCGAGCGCCGCAACCTTCGCACTGGCGCCGGCGTCTGATCGTTGTGTTGTCCTCGGTGGGACGGCTGTCTTTGACCTGACTGTCGTCATGGGCACAAAAGGGGCAACGCATGTTATGCTTTTCCGATCAATCCTGGTAAATCGGGAAACGGTCGCAAAGCGCCTGTACCCGTTCACGCACATCGGCTTCAATATCGGGATCCCCCGCCTCGCCTTTCTGGCGCAAACCGTCGAGCACATCCGCGACCATATCGCCGATCATCTTGAACTCGGCAGGACCAAAGCCGCGGGTGGTGCCGGCAGGTGATCCGACGCGGATACCGCTGGTCTTCATCGGTGGCTGCGGATCATTGGGGATGCTGTTCTTGTTGCAGGTAATCCCGGCCCGTTCGAGCGCTTCGTCGGCGTCGCGTCCGGTGATACCCAGCGGCGACAGATCGATCAGCGCAAGATGGGTGTCCGTACCGCCAGCCACGACATCGGCACCACGTTCCTTGAGCGTTGCTGCCAGAATTTTCGCATTTTCAATCACGGCGGCGCAATAGCTTGTAAACTCGGGGCGCAGCGCTTCGCCGAAGGCTACCGCCTTGGCCGCAATCACGTGCATCAAGGGACCACCCTGGAGGCCAGGGAAAACCGCAGAATTGATCTTCTTGGCAATGGCTTCATCGTTGGTCAGTATCATCCCGCCACGCGGTCCGCGCAAAGTCTTGTGCGTTGTGGTGGTCACGACGTCGGCATAGCCCAGCGGGCTGGGGTGCAGACCGGTCGCAACCAGTCCGGCGAAATGCGCCATGTCGACCATGAACAAGGCACCGACGGCATCGGCAATGGCGCGGAACTTGGCGAAATCGATCTGGCGTGGATAGGCTGAACCGCCCGCGATGATCAATTTTGGTTGATGTTCCTTGGCCAGCGCCTCGACTTCTTCATAGTTGATCAGGTGATCGTCATCATTGACGCCATATTGGATCGCGTTGAACCATTTACCCGACTGGGCCGGTTTCGCTCCGTGGGTCAAATGCCCGCCGGCATCGAGCGACATACCGAGAATTGTATCGCCTGGCTTGACCAGCGCCAGCATTACCGCGCCATTGGCCTGCGCTCCGGAATGCGGCTGGACATTGGCAAAGCCACAATCAAACAGCTGCTTGGCGCGTTCGATCGCCAGTGTCTCGACAGCATCCGACGGTGCACAGCCTTGATAATAGCGGCGTCCAGGATAGCCCTCGGCATATTTGTTGGTGAAGACCGAGCCCTGTGCTTGCAGCACGGCCTTGGACACGATATTTTCCGATGCAATCAGTTCGATCTGGTTCTGCTGGCGTGCCAATTCGGAGTTGATCGCTCCGGCAACCGCCGGATCACTCTCGTCGACAGAAAAGTCGAAAAATCCGGTTTGGCGGATATCCTGCATATCTGCGACATTGCTCACGCTTCTACTCCTTCAAATTGTGGTGCGGTTAATTTATCGACCCGACGCTGGTGCCGGTCGCCGCCAAATGGTGTGTTCAAAAAGATGTCGAGACAGTCTTTGGCGATTTCGATGCCGACCAGCCTTGCGCCCATGGCAATGACATTCGCGTCATTATGTTCCCGGGATAGTTTTGCCGACAAGCCTTCGGAGACCAGAGCACAACGGCAGGCAGGATTGCGATTGACCGCCATCGAGATGCCAAGGCCGGAACCACATAGCGCCACGCCTCGTTCTGCGCGACCGGACGCCACTTCTGCGGCCAGCTTATAGCCAAAATCGGGATAGTCGACGCTATCATTGGTCATCGGACCAAGGTCCGCGACTTCATGGCCAGCCTCTTTCAGCCAGTCCACCAAGGCGGCTTTCATTTCTAAAGCGGCATGGTCGGAGGCGATAGCGATGCGCATGGGCAATTCCTGTGTCGAGAATCGGATGGCCGCTATTTAGTGGAGAGAGCCGCGATAGGCCACCGAATATTTGACGCGCCGCGACATGCCACGCGTGACGAAGCGCAAAGCCTGAAGAAGGCCAGCCTGCTACGCCGTCAAATTTCCATCTGACTACCGAGCTCCACAACACGATTGGTGGGAAGCTTGAAAAACTCCATCGCGGTCGCCGCGTTGCGCAGCATCCATGCAAACAGCTTCTCTCGCCAGACCATCATCTCCGGTTTTTTCGACGGCAGCAAGGTCTGACGCGACAGGAAGAAGCTGGTGGTCATCATGTCGAATTCCATCCCGCAACCTTTGACCTCTTTCAAAGCCTCCGGCACATCGGTTTCCTGCATGAAACCGAAATGGAGGATGAGCCGGTAGAAGCCATGGCCGATATCCTTCACCTCGCAGCGCTTGTCCGCATCGATCGTCGGCACATCATTGATGTTGACCGTCAGGATGACCACCCGCTCATGGATGACCTTGTTATGCTTGATATTGTGCAGCAGCGCCGATGGCACGCCGGCCGAGGAGGACGCCATGAAAATGGCGGTCCCGGGAACCCGGGTGGCGCTATTGGCGGCGGACTTGGTGAATATTTCGATGGGCATCGCTGATTCAGCCATGTTTTTCCGCATGATCTGCCGCCCTTTGGCCCATGTCGTCAGAATGACGAAAGCAACGCCGCCAACCGCCAACGGGAACCAGCCGCCATCGGGAACCTTGGTCAGGTTAGCCGCGAAATAGGCACCGTCGACGATGAAGAAAATAGCCAGCAACGGCACCGTGAACCACAGCTTCCATTTCCACAGGACGACCATCACGATCGCCAGCAAACAGGTATCGATGAACATCGCGCCGGTCACCGCAATACCATAGGCCGAAGCCAGATTGCTCGAGGTCTGGAAAGTCAGCACCAGCAGGATTACCGAAATCATGATCGCCCAGTTGACGAAGGGAATATAGATTTGACCTGCTTCCGAGGCACTGGTGTGCTTGATTGTCAGCCGGGGAATGAAACCGAGCTGGATCGCTTGGTGGGTCACCGAGAAAGAGCCCGAGATCACCGCCTGGCTGGCGATGAAGGTCGCCATCGTCGCCAATATAACCAGTGGCAGACGGAGAACTTCCGGCGCCATGATGAAGAACGGGCTTTTGATCGCTTCGGTTGCACCGGCGGCATCCAGAGACAGAATCATCGCACCCTGTCCAAAATAATTGCACAACAGCGCCGGCATCACGAAACCGTACCAGGCAATCCGCATCGGTTTCTTGCCGAAATGTCCCATATCGGCAAACAGCGCTTCGGAGCCGGTAACCGCCAGTACGACTGAACCCAGCGCCAAGAATGCTTTAAAGCCGTCGGTTATGAAAAACTGCACCGCATACCAGGGGTTGAATGCATAAAGAACCGAAGGATGGCCGACGATCTGGATGATGCCAAGCGTCCCGATAACGGTGAAATAGACAAACATCACCGGCGCAAACAACGCGCCTATTTTCGCGGTGCCACGAGACTGGATCAGGAACAGAAATACCAGCAGGGTCAGCGCGATCGGAATGACCAGATGACCCAGTCCGGGCTGCACAACGGCCAGTCCTTCAACCGCGGATAGCACCGAAATCGCCGGCGTGATCATGCTGTCGCCATAGAAGAGCGCGGTTGCAAATACACCGAGCAATATCGCCAGCCAGCCATATTTGGATCGTCGCATAACTCCGGAAATCAGCGCCACCAGCGCAAGACTACCGCCCTGCCCCTTGTTGTCCGCTCGCATGGTGATGGTGACATATTGGATCGTCACCACCAGTGTCATCGACCAGAAGATCAGGCTGACAACGCCAAGCACGTGTATCCGGTCGAGTTCCAGCGGATGCGCGCCGATAAATGTCTCGCGAAACGCGTAAAGCGGACTCGTCCCGATGTCGCCGAACACGATTCCAATCGCGCCCGCCGACAATTTGGCAATGGCAGTATTACGCTGTGGCGAACCGTGGGTTCGCACCGTGTCGTCTGGCGTTTCTGCAACTTCGGTTGGTTCTGCGGACATTGATTGGCCGTTACGGCTATACCCCGATCAATTTGGACACAATATGCTGTTTACTGGCATTCGTGTCAGCAAGCGCGCGCGCTTAGCACGGGCATTTAGCAGGTGCAATAAAACGACTGCGTGCGAATATCAACTTATTCATAAAGCTGGAATTTTACTGCTCTGCCGGTGGTTCCGGCTGAGCGGGGAGTGTCGGTTGTATCTGCTCCATAGTCGCCAGGCGCGACTCGAGATCTTCGCGCCACGGAGCATCTTCGCTGCTTCTGGCGAGCAATTCGGTCCAGATTGCCCGGGCCTGATCAATCTTGCCCGACTGGGCATAAGCCAGTCCGAGGAAAAACGGTGGTCCGGGGTGCTCGGGTGACAGATCGGCCGCTTTCTGGAAGGCGAATTGCGCAGCGGGTGTGATGACGCCACCGGCATGAACCACCAGCGCATTGCCCAATCCGACCCAGAGGTCCGGATCATCGGGATGTTCCTTCACTCCGTTGCGCAGATAATTGGCAGCGGCCCCGTGCTTGCCGGACCGATTGAGAGAATCGGAGAACACCAGCCATTCCCGTGCCGTGCCAAAACGCTCGCCCATTTCGTTGCGCGCATCGATTGTCGCATCGTCGAAACTATTGGCGGATTCCTTTGGTACGACCGAGACGCCCGCCATTCCCGGATTCCCCTGCCAGGCGTAACCGGCAACACCGAGCAACAACGCGGCAGCAGTAATTTCATATGTGCTGCGGGATAATTTCCCGAGCCAGATCAGCGCAACGCCGCAGACCAGAACCAACACAAAGACTATGATCCAGCCCATCATTCACCATCCTTGGGTTTGCGGAAGCGCCCGCGCGCTAGAAAAAAGGCGGCGAACAAAAGAATGATCGGTGCGATCCACAGCGGCCAGGTAACAGCCGACGCGATCGGCGGATCATAAGACACCCAATTGCCATAGCGTTCAACCAGCCAGCTTCTGACCGCTTCGGGTGTTTCACCGGCGGCAATTTTTTCCCGCACCTGACTGCGCATGTCGCCAGCCATCGGTGCATTGCTGTCGGCAATCGACTGGCTCTGGCATTTCAGACAGCGCAATTCTTCCATCAAGTCACGGGCGGCGGCTTCCTGTTGTGGGTCGTCCAACTGCCGGTTGGCATATGGCGCGGGCGGTAGACCGGTTTGCGCCGCGATCGGAACCGCGATGCATATACTCAACAGGAACAGAAAACGCTTCACTTCGCTTCCTCAAGCAATTTCAGTATCTTGGGGACATCTTCTTCGCGAATGTCACCGATATGTTGATGAACGATAATGCCATTGCCATCGATCACAAAAGTCTCAGGCACGCCGGATGAGCCCAGTTCCAGCTGAACCTTGCTCGTCGTGTCGGTTCCGATTCGGCTATAGGGATTGCCCCAGCGGTTGAGAAAATTGGCGATATCTTCTGGTGTATCGCGGCTGGCGATCGCATTGATTTCAACGCCGGCCCGCTGGAGCGCTAGCAAGTGCGGCGCCTCTGCAATGCAGGGCACGCACCAGCTGGCGAAAATATTGAGCAACGTCGGCTTGCCCTTGGCGAGATCGGCGCTGCTCAAGGCGGGTCGCTGTTCAACCGCTCCTGGCAAGGCGAATGCGGGCATAGGCTTACCGACCATCTTGCTCACGATGATATTGTCCTTCGGCATCATCAGGCCGGTGGCGACCGCGGCGAAGAACAGACCGAAGAGCGCGAGCGGCAACCAGAACAACCAGCGGTTCATACCATAGCCTCGACATATTCCCGTTGTTTGCGCTGTTTATAACCACGCCGCAAACGACCAACCATTGCCAGAAATCCGCCTAGCGCAACCAAGATTCCGCCATACCAGATCAGCGGTACGAACGGTTTCCACCAGACCCGAATCTGCCAGCGGCCCTGGCTGTCACCATCGCCGAGCACGACATAGAGCTGCCCGTTCCAGCGGGTGAGCAGCGCGGCTTCGCTGGTTTGGGTCTGGGCGGCAGCAAACATCCGGTTTTGCGGTGCGATTTGATGCACCGCGCCATCGCCATATTGTGCCGTAATCCGGCTTTCGAGGGCGGTCCAATTGGGTCCGGCGACCGGTTCGATCGCGTCGAACTTGAGCTTCCAGTCATTCACGACAATTTCGTCACCCGGCTTTGCCGCGACCAGTCTTTCTTCGGTAAAGCTACTTTCGCAAGCCATGCCGACCAGCGCCACCGCGATACCGAAATGGGCGATAACCATGCCGTAGGTGTGCAACGGCGTGCGGCGCAGGTTACGTTTCCACAATGGTGCGAAACTCGCGACGGCGACCCCGGCGGCCAAGCCTAGGCCGAGCAAGGCGAGGACCGACATGCCAGTGGTGAACAAAGCCAAAGCAAATAGCGCAGCGGCTGCGATCAGAATTGGGATCGAGATCCGGTTAAGCAATGCTTTGGGGTTATCGCGTCGCCAGCGTAACAGCGGGCCTGCTGCCATTACCGCGACCAGCATCAGCGCCAGCGGTCCGGTCGCCAGATTGAAATAAGGAGGGCCAACGGACAGCTTGTCTCCGGTCAATGCTTCGACCAGCAACGGATAAAGCGTACCGATGAAAACCAGTGCCAATATCACCGAAAGCAGGAGATTATTTGCGACCAGCGCGCCTTCCCGGCTGACCAGTTCGAACCGCTTGCCTTCCTTCACCGTGCCGACGCGCAGCGCGAACAAAGCCATGGCGCCGCCAATATAAATGGCGAGCAAAGCCAGAATGAAACTGCCTCTTTCGGGATCGACTGCAAAGGCATGAACGCTGGTCAATATGCCGGAGCGCACCAGGAATGTCCCGATCATCGACATCGAGAAAGCGACCACCGCCAGCATCAACGTCCACGCGCGCAATCCGTCGCGGGTAGCCAGAACGGTGACGGAGTGGAGCAGCGCTGTCGCTGCCAGCCAAGGCATGAGCGCAGCATTCTCGACCGGGTCCCAGAACCACCAGCCGCCCCAGCCCAGTTCGTAATAAGCCCAATAGCTGCCCGCCGTAATACCAAGCGTAAGAAAGATCCAGGCGCCCAGGACCCATGGCCGCATCGCTTTGGCAAAAGCCGCGCCGACATCGCGGGTGATCATCGCTCCAACGGCGAAGGAAAAGGCTACCGAAAGTCCGACATAACCGAAATAAAGCGTCGGCGGATGAAAGGCGAGACCGGCGTCCTGCAGCAGTGGATTGAGACCCTGCCCGTCTGCCGGGATTGGAAACATCCGTTCAAACGGATTGGAAGATATCAACAGGAAAGCATAAAAACCGAGACTGATAAAAGCCTGTGCCGCCAGGGTTGCGACCAGAGTTCTGGTTTTCAGCGACCGTTCGAACATTGCGATAAAAGCGCCGGCTATGCCCATCACCGTCACCCAGAGCAGCATCGATCCTTCGTGATTGCCCCAGGTTCCGGAAAATTTGTAAATGAAGGGTTTTACCGAAGCGCTGTTCATCACGACCAGCCGGACCGACATATCGGAACGCAAAAACAGCCAGATCAGGAGCAGGAATGACAAGGCAACAAACACGCCCTGCGCAACCGTTACCGGCCGGATCGCGGCATAATAGGCCTCGCGTTCGGTTCGCAGACCAATTGCGCCCAGAACGAATTGCAGGAGAGCAAGCGCAGCTGCGAGCCATAGCGCGATCAGACCAGTTTCGGCGATCATTGGACCAGCGTCTCCGTTTTATGCTCGCGGGATGTCATATCAACGCCTTCCAGCTCGCGTGGAATGTAATTTTCATCATGTTTGGCGAGCAATGTCTCGGCGACAAACATGCCATTAGCGTCCATTCGGCCATCGGCAACAACGCCGGAACCTTCGACGAACAGATCCGGGGTGATCCCGGTATAGGTCACCTTTTGCTGTGCCGTGCCGTCCTGCACAATAAACTCTACCGTCACACCATCGGCCGATCGCTCGATCGAGCCCTCCTCGACCATGCCGCCGAGGCGAATGGCGGTACCCGCTTGCGGTTTCTTTGCCGCAATATCGGATGGCGTATAAAAATAGCTCGCCTGATCCTGTAGCGCGTAAGCCCCCAAGACACCGGCGCCGATCAGCGCAACCACCGCCAGCAGCACGAGGGTCAGTCTTTGATGTTTTGCTTTCATTTGCGCTTACTCAATTGATCTGCCTTGCGTTCGGCTCTGCGCATCGAGACATAGCTGTTCACGATAACCGCTGCTGTGCCAATCAGCACTAGAGCATAGGAGGCGAAGACAAAAGGCCAGTGGTTCATTCTGCGGCCATCCTTTTCAGCCGGGCATCGACTTTGGTTTGCGCCAGACTGGCGCGCATCCGCATAAGCACAATCGCGCCGAACAAGAGAGAGAAACCTATCGCCGAAACCAATAGAGGCCATAGATAGAGAGCATCAATGGTGGATTTCCCCATGATGCTGATGCTCGTGCCCTGATGCTGGGTCTCCCACCATTCTACCGAAAAGCGGATGATCGGCAGGTTGACGATGCCTACCACACCAAAAATTGCGGCAATCCGGCTCTGGCCATTGGCCTTGCTCGTCTCATTAGCGAGCACGATATAGGCGAGAT
>RCMY010002962.1_pt1 | contig 15370 bp, 12 predicted proteins | sample 2041341 | NCBI WGS metagenome assembly RCMY01 (sample SAMN09708234, study PRJNA481090) | Marine sediment metagenome, whole genome shotgun sequencing project.
CTATTTCGATGATTGTCAGTGATGGTAACGGGGCTGCGGTCGCAGGATCAGTCGCCTACGATAACTCTTCGATGACGGTTTCCTTCGTGGCTTCGACGCCACTGGCTCCCGGATCAGTCCACACTGTGGAAATCAGCGTTTCAGACCTGGTTGGCAACGCAACTCTCAATCCCTTGACGTTCACGTTCACGACCAGTCTGCAGGATGGCGCCGTGGCCGCGCTTTGGGATGATTCGGAGGTGCCGACAATATCGATTCAGGTGATGCCAGTTCTATCGAGGTAGGAACCAAATTTGTCAGCGACAGGGACCTGGACATCACGGGAGTACGCTTTTACAAATCGGTGACCAATTCCGGACCTCATTCAGGCTCGTTGTGGGATGCCTCGGGCACACTGCTGGCTCGCGTCACTTTTGACAGTGTGTCGAGTACAGGATGGCAGCAGGCGACATTCTCCACGCCAGTTGCAATCAACGCGGCGCAAACCTATATCGTGTCCTACTCAGCACCGAATGGTCATTATTCGGTGTCCGGTGGTTATTTTGACCTGGCAAAAAACAACGGGCCATTGACGGCACCTGCATCGGATTCATCAGGTGGCAATGGAGTCTATGCCTACGGTGCGGGTAGTTTCCCGTCATCTAGCTACAATCGATCGAATTACTGGGTGACCCCTGTCTATGAGATTCCTGCGGACATTCTGCCCCCTGTCCTGGTGTCCACGACGCCTTTTCCTGGTGAAACCAGTGTCGGTCGGACTATCGTCATATCAGCCGACTTTGACGAACCGGTTGAACCTGCCTCACTAGCCGTAGTCGTCAGCGATACGGCCGGCACGATGATAGATGGATCGATTGCCTACGATGAGGCTTCGCAATCGGTTGCGTTCTCGCCCTTCGCGCAGCTGGCAGCGGATATGACGTATGTCGTCGAGATATCAGCGACCGATCTGCTCGGCAATGCCACGTCGAGCCCGCTTGCTTTCTCGTTCAAGACCAGTCTGCCGGATGGCGCGGTTGCCGCGCTGTGGGACGATTCCGCTGTGCCAGTGATTCTTGATTCGGGTGATGCCAGTTCCATTGAATTGGGAACGAAGTTCATTGCCGATCGGGACCTGGTAATTACCGGCGTTCGTTTCTACAAGGCGGTGACCAATACAGGGACGCACGTGGGCTCGCTGTGGGATGACACGGGGGCACTGCTGGCTCAAGCCACCTTCAACAATGAATCGAGCGCTGGTTGGCAAGAGGTGACATTCGCCGAATCCGTCATCATCCAGGCAGGTGCGCAGTATGTCGTGTCCTACCTGTCTCCCGACGGGCACTATTCGGCAACCGGTGGCTATTTTGATGCAGCGCGTACCAGTGGTCCGTTGACAGCGCCGGCGTCGGTTTCTTCGGGTGGTAATGGGGTCTATGCTTACGGTAACGGAGGCTTCCCGACCGCCAGCAGCAATCAAACCAACTACTGGGTTACTCCTGTGTATGAGCAGCTACCGGACACAGTGGCACCGACACTTGTGGCAGTCACACCGCTGGATGACTCATCCAGTGTGGCCCTTGATACGGAGATATCGGCGCAATTTGACGAACCGGTGGAAGCTGGCTCCATAGTCATTCTCGTCACGGATGAAACAGGCGCGACGGTGTCAGGATTGGCCTCCTATGACGAAAGCACATTGACGGTCACTTTTGTGCCATCTTTGCCCTTGGTCACGGACACTGTGTATACCGTGGATATATCGGTGGCCGACTTGTCCGGAAATTCGAGTTCCAGTCCCCTGCTGTTCTCTTTCAGAACTCGCCAGGCCGACGGTACCGTGGCCGCACTGTGGGATGACTCGGTTGTGCCATTTACCATTGATTCTGGCGATACCGGCTCTATCGAACTGGGAACGAAAATCATTGCCGATCAAGACGTCGAAATTACTGGAGTGCGCTTCTTCAAGGCTGCAAACAACACAGGCACGCATGTCGGCTCAATCTGGGATTCCTCCGGTGCGCTATTGTCGCAGGTCACATTCGGTAGCGAGTCGAGTACCGGCTGGCAAGAAGCTCTGTTGGCGGCGCCAATACGAATCAGTGCCGGGCAGACGTACGTAGTGTCCTACCTGGCACCTAACGGCCACTATTCCGCGACGACAGGTTATTTCAATCAGGCCTATACAGCTGGACCCTTGACGGCACCGGCGTCTGACACCGTGAATGGCAATGGAGTCTATGCCTATGGCAACGGGAGTTATCCGACATCCAGTACCAATCAGACCAACTACTGGGTAACCGCAACCTACCAGGAAATTCAGGATCAGACTCCGCCGGCCCTGGTCGACACGATTCCGATCGCAGGCGCCTCTAGTGTGGCACCCGATACGGATATGTCCCTGGTATTCGACGAGCCTGTAGAGGCAACATCTATCTCCATGGTAGTCATTGGCGCCGGGGGGGCTGAGGTAACAGGCTCGCTCACTTACGACGCAAGCACTCAAACGGCCACCTTCCTGCCATCATCGCCGTTGACAGCCGATACCAACCACATCGTCCAGATATCGGTTTCTGATGTACTCGGCAACGCAACCGTTGTCCCACTGGAGTACTCATTCCGAACCAGCCAGCCAGATGGCCAGGTAAATGCTTTGTGGGATGACTCCGTGGTTCCAGGCGTGGTCGATTCAGGTGATTCCAACATGGTCCAGGTGGGTACAAAATTCATAGCCGATCAGACTCTGGATATTACCGGGGTACGTTTTTACAAGTCGATAGCCAATACTGGTACACATGTGGGCTCGCTGTGGGATGCCTCGGGAACGTTACTGGCACAAGTCACCTTCAGCAGCGAAACGACAACGGGTTGGCAGCAGGCCGACTTTTCTGAACCGGTACGCATCGGGGCCGGCCAGCGTTATGTCGTTTCCTACCTCGCTCCTGAGGGACACTATTCAGCAACGAGCGGCTTTTTCAACCAGGCCTACAGCAATGGACCACTAACAGCGTTGTCTTCCTCGGCCGTCGGCGGAAACGGCGTCTATTCCTATGACACAGGTAGTGTGCCGACGTCCAGCTACCACGATTCCAACTATTGGGTATCTCCTGTATATGCATTTTTGCCGCCACCGGACGACACTGGCGAAGGGCTGTGGAATACCGAAATCGAACCAGACATCATCGATGCAGGCGATCCCAGCTCTATCGAGTTAGGCATGCGTTTTCAGGCTGATGAGGATCTTGACATCGTCGGTCTTCGCTTCTACAAGTCTGCAGCAAACCTCGGGCCGCACGTCGGTTCTCTGTGGGATATAACGGGTACATTGCTCGCACAGGTCACGTTTGATTATGAATCGAGCACCGGATGGCAGGTAGCCCGCTTTCTCGAACCCGTTCGAATCACTGCGAGCGAAGTCTATGTTATTTCGTATTTCGCCCCTGCTGGGCACTATTCGTACAGCGGCGCGTACTTCGAACAAGCCTATTCCAGCGGACCATTGACTGCGCCAGCATCGATACCCGGCAGCGGGAATGGAATCTATGTTTATGGAAATGGCGGATTCCCCACTTCCAGCTACAACAACGCTAACTATTGGATCACTCCGATCTACGAGTTACCTTAGAAAGAGGTATGAATACGCGGCGGCCATGCCTGGCCGCCGCATTTCTGTAACGCGCTAGCTCCTGTTGGTACTTTCCGTGAGTGAGTGCACAAACTCTGTTACAGAACTACAAAACCTGACCGATAGAGACGTATGTGCCCGGCGTTTCTACTCTGAGTCTGATTTTGTAGCTACTCACGGAGCATGTCCGAATTCGTACCAGGCAATGAAACCCAAAACCAGGCTGCTCGGAGGCGATTGCATAGGAACAATGATCCTTTTCACAAACGCTTCTGGCCATAGATTTGCGGAGCACATCAAAATGTTCACATTTGACGCTATCTCGCTGAGACTGCCCTGCCGATGATGCAATATTCATCACATAGTCCTCTGTTAGAGCCTGTCATTGTCTGAGCTCGATATCTTCTGACCACCGCTCTTTCTTCTCCCGGTCACGATCCGGGATATTGACGATCGGTGCCATGCAACATAAAAATAAAAAAAGAGCATGCAATGAGTAAATTACTTCGTGTAGGTGTTGTTGGGTACGGATACTGGGGGCCCAACCTTGTCAGGAATTTCTCTGAACTGGAAGGTGCGGAAATTGCCTGGGTGGCCGATCAGGATGCCAGCAAATTCGACCTAATCTCCAGACGATTTCCAGCAATCAAGACGACAACGAATGTCGACGATCTGCTTCAGGATGATTCACTGGACGCGATCATCATTGCAACTCCGGTAAACACCCATTTCGAGCTGGCACTTGCAGCGCTCCGTGCAAACAAGCACGTCTGGATCGAAAAGCCGATGACGGAAACCTCCGAAGAGGCAAAAATCTTGCTTGAAGAAGCACAATCACGCAACAGGATACTCTTCGTTGATCACACGTTCATCTATACCGGTGCCATCAGACACATGGCTGAACTCATCCAATCGGGCGAGCTTGGCAAGGTATATTACTATGATTCGGTACGTGTCAACCTCGGGCTGTTCCAGCGCGATGTCAACGTGATTTCTGACCTCGCCGTACATGATTTTTCCATACTTGATCATCTCCTTGGTGAGCATCCAGTTGCCGTCACAGCCAGTGGCACGAATCATTTTCCCGGCACGCCGGAAAATTTGGCTTACGTGACGCTGTACTATGATTCTGGAACAATTGCTCACGTCAATGTCAGCTGGCTTGCGCCAGTGAAGGTACGACAGACATTGATCGGAGGCAGCGAAAGGATGATCGTTTACGATGATCTGCAACCCAGCGAAAAAGTCAAAGTCTACGATAAGGGCGTCAGTTTCACTGAAGATCCAGAGCAGATCTACAACATGCGTGTCGGCTATCGTACCGGTGACATGCTGGCACCGCGTCTGGATACCAGGGAGGCGCTGGGTCTTGCCAGCTCTCACTTTGTCGAATGCATCAGGTCCGGCCAAGCGCCGCAAACGGATGGTCAAATGGGATTCCGCGTCGTGCAACTGGTCGAAGCCGCTACTCGTTCAATGCGTGCACGTGGTGAATCCGTTCAAATTTCATACCAGGAGTAACTGATGATTCCGTTTGTAGATCTGAAGGCACAACATGTCGCAATCAAAGCAGAGCTGGCCGAAGCCATCAATGGTGTATTGGAAAGTTGTCAGTTTACGCTGGGCAGCGAAGTTGAGGAATTTGAAAAAGAGTTCGCAACCTACTGCCAGTCGGCCGCGGGTATCGGGGTAAACAATGGCACGAGTGCACTGCACCTGGCGCTGCTTGCTGCCGGTGTTGGTCCTGGAGATGAGGTCATCACCATACCCTTTACATTCGTAGCCACGATTGCTGCCATTCACTATACCGGAGCAAAGACCGTATTCGTCGATATTGATCCAGAAACCTACACGATGGATCCTGCATTAATCGAGTCGGCAATTACCTCGAAGACAAAAGCGATCCTGCCCGTGCATCTGCATGGACGAATGGCGGACATGGACCCGATACTTGACATTGCCAAGCGTCACCAACTCGTCGTCATCGAAGATGCCGCTCAAGCCCATGGTGCCGAATACAAGGGACGCCGGGCTGGCAGCATGGGTGATTTAGCATGCTTCAGCTTCTACCCGGGAAAGAACCTGGGAGCCTGCGGAGAGGCCGGCATGGTCGTCACCGATAATCCGGACTATGAACGTACTTTACGAATGCTGCGCGACTGGGGTGCTGAAAAGAAGTATCACCATGTCCTGAAAGGTTACAACTACCGGATGGAAGGCATTCAAGGAGCCGTTTTGCGCGTCAAGCTGCGATATCTGGACTCTTGGACGGAAGGACGCCGCGCAGCAGCTGCCCGTTATGATGAACAACTCGCCGAATCAGGTATTGTTACGCCGAAAAAACCTGACGACGGTCGCCATGTCTATCACGTATATGCCATCCGGACGGCGCAACGAGCCGCCTGGCAAGAGGCACTGCTGGCAGATGGAATACAGTCCGGCATACACTATCCGATTCCTGTACACCTGCTTGAAGCCTATTCGGATCTGGGCTACGTGGCGGGCGACTTTCCGCACTCGGAACTGGCTGCAGAGCAGGTCTTGTCGTTGCCGATGTTTCCTGAAATTACCGCCGAGCAGTGTACAACTGTCTGCAACAGTGTGCGGAAACTCGCACGAGCGTGAACTCAAGACGTCCACTGCTTCTGTTTCCTTGCAATGGCAACGCCATAGAGGCGCTGGATTGCCTCGGAGAGAACTGGGAATGCATTGGATTTGTCGATGATACGGTTGAAAAGCAAGGTGAAAAGGTCAGCGGTTTTACCGTGTTTGATCGCACCGCATTTGATCGGTGGCCGGATACTCAGGTACTCGCTGTACCGGGAGGTCCGGCATCATTCAAATGCCGTGAAACAGTCATTAAAGGGCTTGCCGTTGCGGATGAACGTTTTGCCACTGTCGTTGATCCTCGCTCGATGGTATCGCCCTGCGTACAGATCGGTCGGAACACTCTGGTCATGGCAGGCGTAGTGCTGACGAGCAATGCGCTCGTTGGCAACCACTGCTGCATACTGCCCAATGCCGTCGCACATCATGATTCCCAAATCGGAGACTGGTCACTGATTGGTGCAAACGTGACGATAGCAGGTGGCGTGACTATTGGAAGCAATTGCTATGTTGGCAGTGCGTCCAGCATCATGAATGGCCTATCCATCGGTGACGGTTCACTGGTCGGCTTCGGATCCAATGTGATTCGAGATGTCGAGCCGAACTCACGCGTTGTTGGCAATCCGGCTCGAGCAATTCACGATTCGAAAAAAAATTAGGCTGAAATTAGGAAAAAGCTATGGATATTAAAGGCACAAGCATTCTGGTCACGGGCGGCTGCGGTTTGATCGGCTCAACCACGATCGATATTCTACGTCGCGAGTATGATCCGGGTCGGATAGTAATCCTCGACAACCTGGAGCGTGGCACTCTGGCCAACGTCGAGGAAGCCCTGGAGGACGATCGTGTCACTCTGGTAAAAGGCGATATCCGAGACGTAGAAGCCGTACGCAAGGCCACTCAGGGTATGGACTCGGTGATTCACATGGCAACGCTTCGAATTACTGCCTGTGCAGCAGAACCGCGTGCCGCACTCGAGACCATGTGCGACGGCAGCTACAATGTTCTGGAAGCAGCTGTAAATGCGAATGTCAAAAAAATCGTTACTGCATCCAGTGCCTCAATCTATGGCCTGGCTGACGAATTTCCGACCAGAGAGGATCACCACCCCTACAACAACAGAACCTGGTACGGCGCCAGCAAGATCATGCTTGAAGGGCTGTTACGCTCTTTCAACGATATGTATGACATGCCCTATGTGGCCCTGCGTTACTTCAACGTGTACGGGCCGCGAATGGACATTCACGGTAAATACACCGAAGTATTGATCCGCTGGATGGAGCGGATAGCCGCTGGACAACCTCCACTGATATTGGGCGATGGCAAGACGACGATGGACTTCATCTATATCGAGGATGTCGCCAGATCCAACATACTGGCACTGCAATCAGACGTAACTGATGATGTATTCAATGTTGCAAGCGGCATCGAGACTAGCCTGGAGCAACTGGCGCGTGCACTGCTCAAAGTCATGAATTCAGATCTTGAACCAGAGTACGGACCGGAGCGTAAAGTGAATGCAGTGTCGCGCCGCCTTGCCGATATTGACAAGGCAAAGAATGTGCTCGGCTTTGAAGCACAGGTAGAACTTGAAGAAGGACTGCAGCGACTGGTCGCCTGGTGGCAGTCCAATCGCGCGAAGGCCGCAGCATGATTCCTATAGCAAAACCGTTAATGGGCGAGCCGGAAGCCGATGCTGCCCGGCGGGTCATTCTCAGTGGCTGGACCACGCAAGGACCGGAGGTTGCCGCTTTTGAGCGCGAGTTTGCAAGCTACGTGGGTGCCAATCACGCCTGCGCTGTCTCCAATTGCACGACAGCACTGCACCTGGCGTTGTTAGTCGCGGGCGTACAGGCTGGTGATGAAGTCATTACTGTGAGTCATTCCTATATCGCGACTGCCAACAGCATCCGTTATTGCAATGCCACACCGGTTTTTATCGATGTCGACCCGGTAACATTCAATATGGACCCGGCACTGATCGAAGCATCGATAACCAGTCAAACCCGCGCCATTCTGTGCGTGCACCAGATAGGCATGCCCTGCGACATGGAACGCATTGTAGAAATCGGTCGCCGTCGAGGACTTCCCGTGATCGAGGACGCAGCCTGTGCAATTGGCAGCGAGATACTCTGGCAAGGCCAGTGGGAGAAGATCGGCAAACCTCACGGAGACATTGCATGCTTCTCATTTCATCCACGCAAACTGATCAGTACCGGCGACGGCGGCATGATCACCACTCGACACAGTGATTGGGATGCGCAAGTACGTGTCTTGCGACAGCACGCGATGAGCGTGCCTGATACAGTGCGCCATGGTGCAAGCCAGGTCATATTCGAATCCTACCCTGAAGTAGGCTTTAACTATCGCATGACCGACATTCAGGCGGCCGTTGGTCGCGAACAGGTAAAGCGCCTGCCTGAACTCATCGCCATTCGCCGTCAACTGGCTGATCAATACAGGGATCTTCTTCGTGAAGTTCCAGACGTGAAAGCGCCAGCGGAACCCGAGTGGGCTCGCAGTAACTGGCAAAGCTATTGTGTGCAACTGCCAGATCATTGCAATCAGCGCGCAGTCATGCAATCGATGCTGGATGCCGAAGTAAGCACTCGTCGCGGTGTCATGTGCATTCATCGCGAAAGCGCGTACGACTCGTTAAACCATGTACCCTCGTTGGAAAATTCTGAACGAGTTCAGGACCGATGCATTCTTCTGCCTTTGTACCCGGGCTTGCGCAGCGAGGAGCAACAACAGGTGATACAAGCATTGACTACAGCCTGTCTGCAGGCCTGAGAGAGGGCCGAATTCATCTGCCGGATCAAACATCGACCGGGCACTCTCAAGGGAATCCGCAATCCGGTCGTTGTCTTTGTCCCGCGAATGTACTTCACAATCGTCTCAAAGCTGTCGAGCGGGTGACCCTGCCCGACATGACCTTCGCGCAGATGAACAATACATTCAAACTGCTCGTTTCGTTCGGCTGCGATTGCGCGGGCAATGGATTTTTCGGTTCGTCTCGCAGTCCGGACGCGATTCAACCTCAGGAGCGCAAGCAATTACCGAGAGCGGCACGCAGCCCCATCTTGAGAATAGTGCGATCAGCACGCCCTGCCAACAGGGCGCGTAGTGCCAGGGAAGGCAGCAAACGCCAGTGAGAGTTACGCAGTTGCTCTGACATGACACCGTTGATCAGTGATTTGGCGTTCAATCGCAGATCATGATCATCAGCCCATTCGTCACCACGCCAACGATGCCAGCGATGCAACGCAATATCATGAAAATCCGGAGTATCCTCACTCAGAGCATTAAGTTTTTCTGGTGCGTGGGTCGTTTTTTCCAGCTGCAAATACAACTCTTGCAGCCAAGCAAGCCATACTTCGCCGGTGTGCATTGCAAGAACCTGATCATGTAACCGGTCTGCCAGTTGTTGGCGTTCGATGGGATTAGTTAGCAGATTCGACAGCTGTTCCCAGTATTGTTGTTCATTGTCAGGAGCCGCGATCAAGTCGTCAACTGCCGTGTCGCTGGTGGCTAGTAAAGGTGTATCTACCGACGCTCTGACCGATGCAAGGCCGGACTGAATGGCTTCGAGGAATGCAGTTTGTGAACCAAATGGATAGCTTTCAAGATAAACATCTGCAGCATCACGAAGCTGCGGATCTACTGGAATCTCCCCATGGAAGACGAATTGTTGATCAGGTGCGGTTTCACCCGCCCAGGTCTCCGCCTGGCTTTTCTCCACACCTACCACATGCAGGACTGACTCAGGGTGCTGCCTGGCAAATCTGAAGGCCTCCCGAAAAAAGTTCTGCTGATTCATTGGCCGGAATTTGGTACTTCGTCCAATACTCAAGGCCATAACCTGATCGTGCCTGATACCAAACCGCGTCCGAGCCAGGTCCCTTGCTGAAACGACAGGCTCACCGTCAATAATCGGTTTGCCGTTGTCGCAATCAGGCGCTGTAATTTCCAACGTTGGTGCCAGTGGTATCGGCAGCACGAAGCAGGATTTCGCACCGCGTCGTTTCTCGCACAGGTGAGCGCCCACCGGTCTTTGGTGAATGACAATATCTGTCATTGCCAAGCCCAACCAGAAGCTATGGTCTGCATGATCGACCAGAAGAACCGGGGGGCAATTGGCAGTAGCAAATGCAACACTTGCAATAGCTTCCGCTTGCCCGATATGGTTGACGCAAGCCGAGAATCCCTGGCGGGCTAGTTGGCGCAGCTGAACAGCTCGAGTCAACATGCCCGAGTCAGGATCCAGTTCAATGACTTGCACCTTGACCCCCGGTAATTGACTTTGAAACCAGGAAAACGCGCCCGGCTCTTTTTGCCTCAGCACAACGACTGTGTGGTGAGTTTCCCGATCGTGATCTATCCAGTTGATCAGGGTGCGGCACAGTCCGCCGACGCTGGATATTTCACTCAGTACGTGCAGTATCGATCGACGACCAGCTGGCGTGTTTACTGTAGCAATGGGGTCAAGTACTTCTTGATCGTCGATTGATTGACCGATACTTAAAAGCGCATTCTCCGCTATGGGATCGACAAAAAATCCGGAATGAATCAACTCGGCGTAGTTTGCAGCTGCTGAGAATAGTCTGATTGCGAGCTCATGGTTTTGCAACTGCTGTGCCCACAGCGCAAGCCCGCGCATAAACAGATACTCGCGTCGACTTCGCTCCAGGCAAACCTTCAATTCTGTGGTGTCATCCGCACACGACAGTGAGCCAGGATTGTCAAATTGATCAGACATGTGCAGGAACTCCTGACGTTAAGCGAATATAAAAACTCATAGAAACCATAGGGCGGCCGTGTAAGACGATCATATAGTCCAAAGTGCGATGTAATGCGTCAATTCCACAAATATACCGTGGCAGTGCCAACGCCACTGCTGTTGGATGCCAATTTGATCACATTCCGTTTTTCTACACGGTGTCAAAGTTCAGCGATCGGCAATTTGCGATGCATTGGTGTCATGAGCACTGCGAAGCTTTTCAATTGAATAGCGGTTATTCGACGCTCGAATCTGGATCGGGGATTGCATTGTCAAGTTCGATGAAGATCAGTGTTGTTGGCAACAGACATAGCGAATCCAGGCTGCATAAAAAAATGATGCAAACATTATGACTCGGGTTGCTGGTATTGCACGCAACATCGTGACCAATTGGTTCGGATTTGTCATCAGCGCTGCGATTACGCTACTACTGACGCCGATCGTACTAAACGAACTTGGACCAAGCCGTTATGGCATCTGGATACTGACATCCAGTATTGTCGGGTACTACGGCATTCTTGATCTGGGTTTCCGTGCAGGATTGACCCAGTATCTGACGCGCTATATCTCGATTGAAAAGTTCGATGTTGCCAGCGAGTATCTCAGTAGTGCAGTCGTGGCTATGGGCGGATTTGCGGCTATCGTTGTAGTGCTCAGCGTTGGTGGTGCATTCATTTCGCCCCTCATCTTTGATATACCTGAAGAACTTGTATCAGAGGCGTTCTGGTGTATTTTGATTGTTGGAATTGGTAGTGCAACTCAATTCGCGCTTTTTCCGTTTGCGGCTATCTTTCCAGCTGCAGAACGCTTTGACATCGCGAACTACATTGGTATAGCGACCCGCCTGATCGGTGCCGCCTGTGTGTTGCTTGCCTTGAAACTGGATTACGGCCTGATTGGCGTGAGTGCCGCCACCTTCTTTGCCAATTTTGTTGACTACTTGCTTCGATGGCGTATATCACTTCGAATTGTGCCGCAATTGTACTTTACAAAACACCGAATAGTTTTTAGTCGATTGAAGGACATAATGTCCTTTGGCGTCTGGAATTTCTTTATTTCACTCAATATGTATGCCCACCAACACGCGCCCAGCATCATTATTGCCACCTTCCTTAGACTACCAGCCGTTGGGCACTATTCGCTGGCTACGGGACTGATGCAACAGATCTCGTCACTGCTGATGCCTGTAGGACAGGTGCTTTACCCAGTAGCGGTTTCATTGAATGCACAAGGTGACAAAGTAGGTCTGAAACGCCTTTACCACGATGGCACGCGAATGATGATGATCATGATGATTTCGATCGTGTTGACAGCGGGTTTCCTGGCGGAGGATTTTTATCGCTTATGGGTCGGGGAGCAATACCTGAGTAGTGATTCGTATCACTCAGTGGCACTGCTACTGCAGGTCTTGTTGGGCAGTACGTTCACCAGTTACACCGCGACCGTCGGCATTGAAATTCTAAAAGGTGCGGGGCATATCAGAATCATGTCTCTTGCACTGATTTGTGGAACAGCGCTTAATATTCTGCTGAGCCTGATCCTGGTTCACGATTTTGGTTTGCTGGGTATCGCCATCGCCGTTGTCAGTGCTTCTGCCATTATAGATTTCATTGTCGTGCCTGTACTTGTGCAACGAATAATGGGGCTCTCTGTGCGTGAGTGGATACGACATGGTTGTATCCGAGCCCTGTTGGTCGGTGTGGCAGATGCGGTTTTGCTTACCATCGGTTACGAGTATGTCCAGGTAGATAGCTGGGGGAGTTTCCTACTGGCAGGATTCGCATCTGTGTCGCTCTGTACGCTATCCGCTGTGTCTTTCGGGATGAACGGTGAGGAACGAGAGCGATTTATCACACAACGTCTGCGTACTCTGGCGTTTCGGTGACCACTCAATACGATAGCGAACTACCATTTTTTCTACTAATCAGGAATTTATTATGTTTGGCATGAAATGTGATCGTGCGATCGGAGTACAACAGCGCCTATTGCGACATCAAGCGCCACCAAGAGTTACGACTTGCCGCCGAGCGCAGCTGGAGATTGGATTATGTTGAGCGTCATCATCTGTACCTGGAATCGCTGTAATTCGCTACGGGAGACATTGGAAAGTCTGGAGCGTATGCATATCCCATCAGAATTGTCGTGGGAAGTTATTGCTGTCGACAACAATTCGACGGACCAGACGGCGCAAATAATCCAGGAGTTCAACGAACGCTTGCCGATAGTGCAGGTATTCGAAGCCGCTGCGGGGAAATCGCACGCGCTCAACACAGCAGTGCAAATCGCCAAAGGTGAGTATTTCGTGTTCACTGACGATGACGTCCTCGTCGATCGTGACTGGTTAATCGCGTATCGCGATGCGTTTCAACGATACCCGGACGCAGCGCTTTTTGGCGGTCCTATCGAGCCTCTTTTCCAGGGAGATAACACACCCGCCTGGTTGAAAAAGGGATTCCAGGTCGTCGCGAATGCCTACGCAATAATCGACCAATCGGTTGCGACCGGCCAGATCGACCATGAATCCTATCCCTACGGGGCAAATATGGCAACCCACCGACGAGTATTTGCTACTCATCGCTATCCAGTCGAAGTCGGTCCACGCCCCGGTAGCAAAGTGCGCGGTGAAGAGATGATGCTCATCTGGGAGTTGCTTTCATCCGGTGAAACAGGCTTCTGGGTCGAAGACGCAAAAGTGCAGCACTCAATCTCTCCAGCCCGCCAGACGTTAACCTATCTACGCGACTACTACCTGGGTTCAGGTGAGCTGATGGATTTTTTAGACGACACAGATGGTCCGCAATTGTTTGGCCGCCCACGCTGGGCATGGCGGCAAGCCGTAGTGGACCAAATGCGCTTTCTCGCAGGCCGCTACACTTCGCCCGCACCGGTCTGGCTCTCCCACTTCAGGAGCGCGTGTATTGCACGCGGATTACTGTCTGGTTTTCAGCGCAGTCCCCGAGCGTGATCAGAGTGACTGAGTATTTCGTGCAACTGAAAAAGAGTTTGACATGCGATTTTTGTTCGTAAAAACACATCTCGGCTGGCCACGATACAACGGTCATGATGTGCATTCCTACTACATGATGCGCGCACTTGTCGATGCTGGTCACGAGGTTGCCCTGCTGACTCACTCGACACCATCTGCAGACGCGCTGTCGGGATTGCATCTTGTTGATTGCAGTGTATTGCCTGATACCAATTTCCACATCGTAGAGTCAGACGTTCACTCGAACCAGTCAGTTTCCCGCTCATGGCGAACAATGAGGAGCTGGCGGCAGGAAAAATTTCGATCATACTGGGGTATCGAAAAGCATCATATTCGTTTCACCCGAGATCATGCAGAAAAATTGCACGTTGACGCTGTCGTTGTGGTTGGCATGGAGGTGTTGCCGTATTTAACTGAAATTCGCAATCAGCAGCGGATATGGTATGCCGCAGACGAGTGGGTCTGGCACCATTTGTCTTTAATTGAAATATCAACACCTCGCACATGGGCGCATTTGAAGAGTGCGATTTTCATGGGCGCTTATGAGCAATCATTCTCGAACGTCCTGGACCGGTCATGGGTTGTTTCGGCAGCAGACAAGAGAGTGCTTCGCATGGTCACGGGTGGTGCCACTGTCAATGTAATTGCCAATGGTGTTGATGCTCTAGCGTATTCCCCTGCCCAGGTGCCCATTGAGCCACTCACATGTACATTTTGGGGCAATCTCAGCTTCATACCAAACGAGCAGGCGCTGGTATGGTTCTGCCATAAGGTATGGCCATTGATCCTGCAGGATAATCCTGATGCTCAATTCAACATCTATGGCTTCAATCCGTCTGAAACGGTCAAGCAATTGAGTAAACTCACCGGTGTCCACATTACACCAAACGTGCCAGATATTAAAACTGCTGTAAGCAAACAAGCCATTGTTGTTCTACCGTTTCAAAGTGGTGGAGGAGTCAAAAACAAGTTGTTGGAAGCTGCCGCGATGGCAAAGCCAATCGTCTGCTCAACTCGAACGTGTAACGGTTTGAACGCAGTTGATGAACTGCCGTTTAAAGTAGTCGACGCACAACCAGAAGCGTGGGCATGCGCATTGTCGGAACTATGGGCAGATCCCGAAATTTGCAAAACTATGGGTGCAAAGGCACGACAATGGGTTATGGCACATCATTCATGGGACGCTGCAGCTCGCACCGCAGTCAAAGCCATGTCTGACTCTGACTATTCCTGAAACAATCAACGCAGTCCGGTAGGTTTATCGAAGGTGGCCCTGTCTTCATCGTCGTGCTTTGCCGTAACAACGTAAGGCGCCGTAAATTAATAAACATCCCAACTCTAGTGACCAGGCGCCCGTCCAGCAAGGCGCGAGAAGGGCGAATGGCCAGCCATT
>RCMY010002912.1_pt1 | contig 15368 bp, 14 predicted proteins | sample 2041341 | NCBI WGS metagenome assembly RCMY01 (sample SAMN09708234, study PRJNA481090) | Marine sediment metagenome, whole genome shotgun sequencing project.
CTGTCATGACTGCTTTTTCAGAGTTACAACAACATTTAACACGTTATTGGGCGCTGCCTTATCATGACGACCCTCAGCTTAATACGGTACTAAATGAAGTACAAGCTTTGCAGCGTATTCGTATTCAACATACTCATAATGAGCTATTTGAACAACCAGAAAATCAGCTGATGGCGAACTATTTTCTCACTCAACTTTATGGTGGTAAAGAGTTTAAAATGTTGGCAGTACAACTGGCACGTATCTTACCTAAAGCCCAAAAACTTGAAAGTTTGATCAAAGAGTCGGCGTTACAGACAGGCAGTATGGCGATCCAAGCCGCTGTCTTAGCTATAGAATTAGACTTGCATTTGGCTCAGTGGTTGATTGCTCAGGATTTACCCGTCACTGAAGCGAATGTTATGACGGCTTATAGCGTTATTGACGAATCTACTGAGCGTCGCAATCAGATTAATAATTTAAAAGAAGTCTGTTATCGTACTGATAAATATCTTAATTCATTCTTTTTACTAAAGGCTTTTCAGCTAGCAAAAAGTACGGTCTATCATTTGAACTATCAACTGCTCTACGATTTCGTTGAGGCAGGTTTTAACGCTATGAAACCTCTTGATAGTGTTAGCAGTTTCATCGACCCCTTTTGTGCCCGTGAGCTGATGATTATCGATCGAATACATGAGGATAAAGACGGCAAATAAATAGGGTTTACTGTATGATGAGCCTGTCATATTTATCAAATCTACTTATCAAAAATTTAGTTATTTTAACAGGATTATCGACTATGTCTGCTCTATCAGAACTGCAACGCCATTTGACCAATTATTGGGCGCTACCTTATCACGAGGACGCTGAGCTTAATACTAAGCTTAATGAAGTACAAGATTGGCAACGGGCGCGTATTCGACGCACTCATAGTGCCTTATTCGAGCAGCCAAAAAATAAACCCATGGCGGATTATTTTCTCACTCAACTTTATGGTGGTGATGATTTCAAACTATTAGCTAAGCAATTAGAGCGTATTCTACCTAAAGCCAAAAAGCTTGAGCGCCTTGCTAAAGAGTCCGCTTTAGAGACGGGCAGTATGGCTATTCAAGCGGCGATATTGGCTATTGAGCTTGACATGCACTTAGCGCAATGGCTGATAGAAAAGGATCTAGAGGTTAATGAAAATAACATGTTAGCGGCCTATCGCGCAGTCGATGAAGCTGCTGAGCGTCGTATTCAAATTGGCAACCTCAAAGAGGTCTGTTATCGCACCGATAAGTATTTAAATTCATTTGTATTACGCAAAGCATTTGGTTTAGCCAAAAGCACCGCTTATCGTCATGGCTATCAGCCGTTATACGACTTCATTGATGCCGGCTTTGCCGCTATGAAACCTTTAAAGAGTGTTAGTGGTTTTATTGACCCGTTTTGTGCCCTTGAGTTCACCATTATTGACCGTGTTCACCAAACAGATAATGACGATGACACCTCAGTATTTGATGTATCATAAGCTGATTCTTTATTGCCTTCAAAGTCAGCAAATAATGATAAAAAATAGCCAGAATTATAGTTATAGCCATAAAATGAGCAGCGAGATAACCGTATGAAAGATCATGCCAATAGTAAGTCAAATAACTCTTTAGACCCAAACACAGCTGCTGATAGTCAGTCTAGTAGTCACAGTCATATTCAAGACCAGCTGGTCAAAGAAAGTATTGCTCATAAGCAGCATATTAGCGCTCAAGCACAAGCGCGTCAAAGTCCTGTGCTTAACGCAGCTGACTTTACGCAAGTTGCAGACTTACCCGTAGGAACCCCGCAAGGTCAACAAACCACTATGCCAAATAGCATCAATAATACTAGCAACGTGAACGATGCGCTGGTACAGCCTTATAGCCTACCAGCAGCTAAGCAAAGCGCTTTTAACCAGCGCGATGACATCAACAATCCTCATACTGCGGACACTGATGGTGCTGAGGAAACCCATTTCGGCTACAAGACGGTCAACAAAGCCGAGAAACAAGCCCGTGTGGCCGATGTCTTTACCTCAGTGGCCAAAAAATACGACATTATGAATGACTTGATGTCTTTTGGTATTCATCGTCTATGGAAGCGTTACGCAATCAGTTTATCTGGCGTTCGTGCCGGTCAGCATGTACTCGATATCGCTGGTGGTACGGGCGATCTTGCTAAAGTATTTAGCCGCGAAGTGGGTCGTAATGGTCATGTGGTACTGTCTGATATTAATGCAGCGATGTTAGAAGTTGGCCGTGAGCGCCTGATCAATGCTGGCTGCAATAACGTTGATTTTGTATTGGCTAATGCCGAAACGCTCGCTCCTTTTGAAGATGAGAGTTTTGATTTGCTGACTATCAGTTTCGGTTTGCGTAACGTGACCGATAAAGATGCGGCCCTACGTTCTATGTACCGTGTGCTTAAGCCGGGCGGTCGTCTATTGATCTTAGAGTTCTCTAAACCTATCTTTGAGCCGTTATCCAAAGCGTATGATTTGTATTCGTTCACCGCGCTACCTATGATGGGCAAGATAGTTGCCAATGACTCAGAGAGCTACAAATACTTAGCTGAATCGATTCGTATGCATCCAGATCAGCAGACGCTAAAGCAGATGATGGAGCAAGCAGGTTTTGAGAATTGTGACTATCATAATCTAACGGCCGGTATTGTAGCGGTGCATCGCGGTTTTAAGGCTTAACAGCTGTCCAAAAAAACAGGCGCTAATAATATAGAATTATTGTCAAGATAAATTTAACAGGTGAAAGTCTTATGATCACGGTATTACTACTGGCCGGTGCCGAAAAGCTCATTAATATCGCTATCGTTAGTGATGAGATTACCAAAGCAGGGCTGGCTCCTTTGGCAGGCAAAGTGCTGCGCTTAGATATGGCTCTACCTGAGATTCATCTGGATATATTATTCAATCATGAGCGTCTGCGTTTTGAGCCAGTCACTACTGATAGCGTATTCGAGCCGCGCGGTGGTGCTTATAGTACTGATCAGCACGATATTAATGAACGAGCACGCGCCGATGCAGATATGGCGCGTATCGGTCATAGTAGCCCTGACTGTACTATCACAGTCGATAATCCTGCGCAGCTGCTAAACTTAATACGCGGTGCTGAGGGCAATCTACCTATCACTGGTGATTATACAGTGCTGATGCAGCTAAAACAGCTTATAGCGGGTTTTGATCCTGATGTGGCCGGACAACTTGAGCCTATCATAGGCAAATCGATGGCCAGTCAACTACAGCTACTTATCTCGCAACTCAAGTGGGGCTTGCGTCACACTGCCAAGCGAGCTTTTGATGACGTTAGCGATTGGGCCAATGAGGTCGCAGGTACTAACGAGCCTGACCCTACCGAAAAAGCCGAGGCGAATGATTTAAAGCAGCAATTGCTTAGACTACGCGCTGATGTAGAGCGTGAAGAAGCCAAACTTATGGCTATTAGAGTAGAGCAGGCACGGCTCAATCGCGAACGCTAGCGTCTGTTTGCTTCCTTGTATAAAACACTTATTTCAAATATCTATTCAAACGCTCATCAGAGTAATTATTGCCCATGTTAATATCTTACCGCGCACGCTTGTTTGAGCTTTGGCGTATCGCCGCCAGCTATCGTATTGATACTCACTTCTCTATTGAAGAGGCACCGCAGATGCAATCGCTAGCGCGTTTGATACGCTTGCATCCGGCTGCTTGGGGCAAAAATCATCAGCCTAATGGCATCAAATATGCGCTTGAGGATATGGGAACGCTGTTTCTCAAGCTGGGTCAACTGCTCTCTACGCGTCGTGACCTAGTACCGCCTAATATTATTGAGCAATTGATTCAGTTGCAAGACAAGGTCAAATCTTTTTCACCTGATATTGCTATTGCTCAAATTCAAGACCCAAAGCAAGGTCTCGGTCAATCTATCGAGACTTTATTTGCACGCTTCGATATTAAGCCTTTAGCTGCTGCCTCTATCGCACAAGTCCATACTGCCGCCTTACATGATGGTCGCGAAGTCGTAGTAAAAGTAGTGCGTCCCGATATTCGCACGACTATCATCAATGATTTTGAGCTGTTACGCGAGCTAGCCAGTTGGATATCTGCCCGTGTTGAGGCTGCTCGTGCTATACACATTATCGATCTAGTCGAAGACTATCGGCAAGTGATGCTTAATGAGCTTGACTTGACCTTGGAGGCTGACAATACCACTAAGATGCGTAACAACTTCTTAGATTCGGCTCTAATGTATGTGCCCGAAGTCTATGATGCTGCCAAAAATATTATGGTCATGGAGCGTATTCAAGGGGTGCCAATCTCACAAGTTGAGATTTTCGATCAGCTTGGCTACGATCGTGCGGCGTTAGCAGAGATGGGTTTAACCATATTCTTTACTCAAGTGTTTCGTGACAACTTTTTTCATGCCGATATGCATCCGGGAAATGTATTCGTAGAGACACCGCCAGTTCAAACACTCACTGCTGATATGGCCAACGTTGATTTAGGTCATGCCCCACGCTATATCGGTCTTGATTGCGCCATTATGGGTACGCTATCCAAAGACGATCAGCTGATAGTGGCACGGATGCTGCTGGCAGTTATGAATAATAACTTTAGCGCTATGGTCGATATCGTCAGTCGTGCTGGCTGGATACCACCCAATGCCGATAAGCATGCACTAATGCGTGACATGAGCCGTACTGTTGGCCCTATGCTAAATAAGTCTATTAACGAGATAGATTTTGCTGGGGTGTTGATGCAAATACTAGATATCGCTCGGCGTCATCACATGAGTATTCCACCGCAGCTGATGCTATTGCTCAAGACCTTGGTGCATGTCGAGGGCCTCGGTCGTGACCTCTATCCCGATTTAGATATCTGGTCGCTGGCTAAACCTATCTTAAGTAGCTGGATCAAAGAACAGCTCGATCCGGTACGCAACTTACAACAGCTACGGGCGCAGCTGCCCGAAATTTTATTATCTGCGACTGACATTCCTAAGCTGCTTGATCAAGGATTGCAGAGTCTCGCCTCCCAAGGATCAAGACAGGACAGTCAACTGCGTGAGATCCAGCAGATTCGTGCTGATATGCTTAATGACCGTCGTCGAGACTGGTTAGCATTGGCAGGCTTTGGGATAACAATTGCTATTGCAACCCAAGTAGAATGGTTTGCACCGATATTTTATATCTTGGCGGTGTTAGTCGTTATTTGGCGTATTTTAGCTTAATCATACTAGTGCTGTTTAAAAATAGAACAACCACGATAACCTATGCAAGAATAAGAAAGCGCTTACTTTATTAATCTAAAGTAAGCGCTTTCTTATTGCGAAGCTCTGCAAATTTAAGCTATAACATCTGATCTATAGCCATTTGAGTCAGTACTCGACCACGAGCAGTCCGTAGTACATAACCTTGCTGAATCAGATACGGCTCAATCACATCTTCAAGCGTACCCCTATCCTCTGCCATCGCTGCGGCTACTGCTTCAACACCTGCAGGGCCCCCATCAAAGCGCTCATGTAAAATCTCAATATAACGTCGATCTAAATGATCAAGACCACGTCGATCAACTGCCAACATGTCTAGAGCACTACCAGCGATAGCACCATTAATACTGCCATCACCTCTAACTTCAGCATAGTCGCGCACTCGGCGTAGTAGACGGTTAGCAATCCTAGGCGTACCACGGGCACGACGAGCAATCTCAACTGCTCCATCTGGGCTCATTGATACCCGCATCAGACGCGCAGCACGACTAACAATAGTAGTCAGATCCTCAATATTATAAAATTCTAAACGCTGCACAATACCAAAACGATCTCGTAATGGCGAGGTTAATAACCCTGCGCGAGTAGTTGCTGCAACCAAAGTGAAGGGGGGCAATTCAAGCTTGATAGAACGTGCAGCAGGCCCCTCACCGATCATAATATCCAGCTGAAAATCTTCCATTGCCGGATAAAGAATCTCTTCGATAACGGGGCTGAGACGATGGATCTCGTCGATAAATAACACATCGCCTGCTTCTAAATTAGTCAACATCGCCGCTAAGTCACCCGCTCGCTCAAGCACTGGCCCTGATGTCGCACGCAGATTGCCACCCATCTCACGAGCGATAATATTGGCAAGCGTGGTTTTACCTAGGCCTGGAGGACCAAAGATAAGCGTATGATCTAATGCCTCATCACGTGCACGCGCAGCACTAATGAATACTTCCATCTGCTCACGCACTACTGGTTGACCGATATACTCAGCCAATAATGCAGGACGGATATTAGAATCTGGCGCATCGCCAGCACCTTCTAGTGGATTGATCAAACGGTCTTGCGTCATAGGTTTTATCATTTTTAAATAAAATATAGAGGGAGTAAACAGCATAACCAAACTGACTCGATAAGTCATGCAAAACATCATACATTCAGATTCAGCAAAAAAATAAGCGACAACTAGTGTCGCTTAAATAATGCTACTTATAATTTATAAATAAGTTATGTAGGAGCTCGAACTCAATGCTAACCAGCTCAGGCCGTTTTAAAACTTAAGCCATTTTAAAACCTAGACAGTTGCTGTAGCGTCGCTTTTAATAAACTTTGAGTATCCACAAAAGTATCGCCATCATTTTTCGCAGCTTTAATCGCTTGCTGAGCCTCTTTTTCTTTGTAACCCAAGCTAATCAATGCGCCTTCTACTTCAGCGATGATACTGCCTTCATGAGATACAGTAGTAGGCTGCATAGACAATTCCAAAGAGCTGCTATCGACCTCAATGTTTTTTAGCTTGTCTTTAAGCTCAATTAACAAACGCTGCGCTGTTTTTTTGCCAATACCAGGAATACGAGTCAAAGCCACTTCTGAATCTTGTTCAACATGCATCTTGAGCTCAGCGGCTGACATAGCAGACAACATAGCCAGCGCCATTTTTGCCCCAACACCATTGATTTTAATCAACTGACGGAACACATCCCGCTCTTTTCGATCAATAAAACCATAGAGCAGCTGCGCATCTTCACGCACATGAAAATGCGTCCAAATGCTCGCTTGCTGATTCAATTGCAACTGGCAAAATGAGGGCAATGGTAATTCGATATCATAACCAACTCCAGACGCCGTCATCACACAAGCGGTTGGTGCCAGTAAATACTGAACTTGCCCAGTAATCAGTCCTATCATAATTCGCTACCTGCTATAAATAATGCAATGAGCTGCCTTTGAACAGAAATATTTGGTCATTTACTGATAAAAATCTACCATACCTTCAAGGCTTATCGCACGGATTTTATGTGCTTGTCCTGCTGAACCAAACGCTTCAAAGCGATTAGTACAGATATCAGACATCGCTACCATTGAGGCTTTAAAGTATTTACGCGGATCAAATTCACTTGGGTTTTCTGCAAGAAATTTGCGGATAGCACCAGTTGATGCTAGACGTAAATCAGTATCGATATTAACTTTACGTACCCCGTGTTTGATCGCTTCAACGATTTGCTCGACTGGTACGCCATAAGTTTCACCGATCTCGCCACCGTATTCATTGATGACTTTTAGCCACTCTTGCGGTACAGATGATGAGCCATGCATCACCAAGTGAGTATTAGGAATACGCGCATGAATCTCTTTTACACGCTCGATGGATAAGATATCACCAGTCGGTGGACGAGTGAACTTATAAGCGCCATGACTAGTACCGATAGCGATTGCCAAGGCATCAACGTTGGTATCTTTTACAAACTGCTCAGCTTCGTCGCTACTAGTCAAGAGCTGCTCATGATCTAATATGCCTTCAGCACCAGAGCCATCTTCTTCACCAGCCATGCCGGTCTCTAAACTTCCCAAGCAACCAATCTCACCTTCTACTGAAACGCCACAAGCATGCGCTAATTTGACCACTTCACGAGTCACGCTGGCATTGTAATCATAATCCATCGGTGTTTTGCCGTCTTCACCAAGCGAGCCATCCATCATCACCGATGAAAATCCTAACTGAATAGAGCGTTGGCAAACGGCTGGTGACATGCCATGGTCTTGATGCATCACTACTGGAATATGTGGCCACTCTTCAATAGCCGCAGTAATTAGATGGCGTAAAAACGCTGAACCTGCATAGCCCCGAGCGCCAGCACTAGCTTGTACAATAACAGGCGAGTCGCAACTGTCCGCTGCCATCATAATAGCGCGCATTTGCTCTAGATTATTGACATTAAAAGCAGGAACACCGTAATTATGCTCAGCGGCGTGATCTAAAAGTTGACGTAAAGAAATTAAGGCCATAGAACGCTCTCTAGTTGAATTTTGATAGCTGTTTTTAACGATAGTTTTTGGCAAATAATCTCAATCACTATTACAGATAATTATTTTCAATAATAGGTATTGCAACTATTAGCGCTGTTGATTATAACAAAATTTACTCGCTACTCGTAGCAGATGTGTCCATATTTTATTGTCTGGTATATTTTGAATAACCAATCTGTACTTGCAAGATAAGCCTGATAATTTGCAAAATTCTAAATACAAAAAGCCTCAGTATTCACTAAGGCTTTTTGACTATTATCAAATTTTATAATTTAGTTCTATAGATAGCTATCGATGAGAAACTGACTAGATAGCTGCTATAAAAATTAATACTGTTGGTCAGTAGGTGCTTTGGCTTCTGCATCAGCAGCAATATTTGAGGCGCCATCGGCAACTGAATTAGCACCATCAGCAACGACTGCAGCAGTACTGGCAACCGCTTTGTTAGTGCCTTCAGTGATAGCTTCACCAGCATTATTAACAGCATTAGTAGCCGCTGCACCAGCAGTTTCAGCACCATCTGCAATCTCAGCGCCAGTGTTTTGAGCGGCAATCTCAGCTTCAGTAGCAGCCGCCTCAGTGTTGGCAGCAATATCATCACCAGCCGACTCAAGGGTATCTGCCGCTTGATCAGCTGTCACTTCAGCTTGGTCTTCAGTTTGTTGGCTACAGGCGGTAACTGCGAAAGTACCAGCAAGTAGGCTGGCGAGTAACAAATGACGTTTTAACATAATAAACCTCTAGTAAGTAATGGATTTCAGCATTCATAATGGCGCTATTCTATAGCTAGCAAATAACACTTGCAATAAAAATATTAAGTAAAATAACAATATAAGAACAAATAATCAATGTTGAATAATCATTACCACATCAAGTCATCTGGTATTACATAGGCGGCATAAGGATCATCAGCCTCTAGTTCGACCTCTGAGCTATCATTCGATACCACGATAAAACCTTCCATTTTTGCGTTTATTCGATCTGCTAAAGGTCGAGGGAGCAAAGCATAGTTTTCTTCCAAACGCGCAATAGCTACGTGACCTGATACTATCTGATCATAGAACTTTTGAGTAATATAGACCTTTTTGATCTTTGAGTGATCACTAAACTGATAAGTAACCTCACCTTTGGTATCCGTAATCTGATGCTGTTTAATCATTTGAATCATATTAGCATTCAGCATTTTTTGCTCTAAAACTTGTTGTTTTTCCTGATTGAGCTGCTGATCTTTAGCTATTTTTTCTGCTTGCGCGGCCGCCAATGCTTCTTTAGCTTCAAGGTTCGATGAATCGCCAGTACGCTTAGCATGCTGAGACTGCTTGCTTATTTGCTTGGCTTTTTTGTTATCAATCAAGCCCGCTTTTAAAAGTTGCGCCTGTAAGGCATTCTTAGCCATAATTTAATCACCTAAATATTAAAAGCTCTGTCATAAAATATAAAACCATATGGTAGCAAACTCTGCCACATCTCATTAGCATTTAAGCCAATTCTAAGATTCAGTCTGCAATGCAGCGACTGCTGGTAGTACTTTGCCTTCTACAAACTCTAAGAATGCACCGCCGCCTGTCGACATATAGCTTACGCCATCGGCCACTTGATACTTATCTATAGCCGCTAAAGTATCTCCACCGCCAGCGATTGAGAAGCCAGCACTATTTTTTACTGCCTCTGCCAATATCTGCGTGCCTGCGCCAAAGGCATCCACTTCAAAGACACCAACGGGGCCATTCCACAAGATAGTTTTGGCCTTGCTAATAGCTGTGGCCAATTGCTTAGCACTCTCTGGGGCAATATCTAAGATCATATCATCGTCGTCGATAGCGTCAACCGCTTTAATAGTGGCAGTAGCTTTTTGCAAAGAGCTCGTAAAGTCAGCAAAATCAATCTCGTTTTTATTGGCCACTACCACGTATTCAGGTAATAAAATATCAGTCTTAGTCATAATCTCACGTGCGGTATCCAATAAATCAGCTTCATATAGAGAGGCGCCAACACTATGGCCTTGCGCCGCCAAAAAAGTGTTAGCAATACCACCGCCAACAATAATCTGGGTACACAAATCAGCCAAGCTGTGCAGTACTTCAAGCTTAGTAGATACTTTTGAGCCACCAACTATAGCTAGCATCGGCTGGGCTGGAGTCTTTAGAGCCTGACTTAAAGCATCTAGTTCAGCAGCTAACAGTGGACCAGCACAAACCGTTTTCCCCGCTTGACGCATCGCTTGGGTCACGCCTTCTGTTGAAGCTTGTGCACGGTGAGCCGTACCAAAAGCATCCATCACAAATACGTCACATAGGCTTGCATAACGCTGAGCTAGCGCAGCATCGTTTTTCTTCTCACCTTTATTAAAGCGCACATTCTCCAAAAGGACTACTTCACCAGCTTTGATTTCTACCTTTTTGTTTAAGTAATCATCATTGAGAGTTACCGGCTGCGTTAGTTGCGCACCTAATTTATCTGTCAAATAATCAGCAACGGGAGCCAGTGAATATATAGCTTCAGGCTTGCCTTCTGTCGGACGACCTAAATGAGAGCAAACAATAACTGCGGCACCTTTATCTAGCGCCATTTTTATAGTCGGTAAGCTGGCTTGCAAACGGGCATCACTAGTAACCTTACCTTCTTTGATCGGCACGTTCAAATCTTCACGAATCAATACTACTTTATCCGTTAAATTCAGCTCACTCATACGCAAAAAAGTCATTACAGCTCCTGTTTATTAGGTTTTATAGTTTATATAATTTTTAATTGTTTAATATTAGAGCAATGAGGCGTAGTTTAAGCGTGAATGTCCTGTAGCGTCAACTCATCCTAAAAAATTACTTTGCACAAATAGGCGCTAACCTAAAATGACCGTTTATAATTCAAGATTGATTGCAGTGACTTTTTTAATAAAGTCTACAATAATTTTAGCAGTCATAGTCGCAGTAACATTTCGTGGTGGTACTAAAGAAGAGTCGCCCTTATGATAGAGCTGTCAACAATAACAACTGCTACTATAACCCTTTTTAGGAGATTAAAATGAGCAAGAACTTTGATAATGCCAAACAAACACTACTACAACTTAAAGATGAGTATGAAACCCGTATCAGAAAAATTGAAGATGACATCCAAAACCCAAAAGATGATCTAAATAAAGATTGGGAAGATCAAGCCATCTCTATCCGTCAAAACGATACCCGCCAACTCCTAGCAGCAGAAGCTCGTCAAAACCTTATCTACGTTAATGACGCTCTAAGCCATATAGCCAATGGTACTTATGGCGAGTGCGAAGTCTGCGGTAAAGAGATACCAGAGCAGCGCTTAGCAGCCGTGCCTTATGCTACTTTATGCATGGATCATGCTGAATAAGATTAACTATATTCATTAAGCAGGTGCTTGCCATTCATTAAGTGCCTGCTGCCATTGTAAACAACGCTTTGCAATCTGATCAACCGGCAAATCCATAATATCCCCTACTACAGCAATATAAGTAATCGGCAATCCTGATAGCTGACTAATATTTTCTGCGGTTAAACCCCCTATGACACAGATATCAATGCCTTTATCGAGACCTAGCTGACAGCCGCCTATGAGCTGCTGACGACTTAAAGTCTTGGCTTTGGGCTTAGTGGTAGAGGCGAATATCGCTCCCATCGCCGCATAACTGGCACCATCCTGTTGTGCCTCTTGAATAAGCTCACTATCACTATGACAAGTGCGACCTATAATCTGTCCGGGCGCTAACTGTTGTTTTGCCGTAATAATACTGCCATCGCTTTGACCTAGATGTACGCCAACTCCGAGTCTAGCTGCCAGCGCTATATCATCATTTATCACTACCGGCACTTGGTATTGTTGAGCCAGCGCCACGATCTGCAGCGCTTCATTATAGAGTTGTTCCTGACCATTAATCTTAGCCAGTACTTGCTTACGTCTTATCTGTATCAGTCCGATTAGGCCCGTTGCAAAGGCAGCTTTAAGCTTAGCTAAAAGTAGCTTAAGATCATCGTCATTAGTGAGTAAATATAATCGAGGTGGTGCTGTTTTATACACAGCTTTTATTGGTTTTTTTACCTTGGTATCGCACGTCCTTTGAATGGCCATCTACTCATCCTTCTTATACTATTATTGTTATTGTTATTATATTCATAATCTAAATTTGGCACAAAAAAAAGGCCGTTATAGTGTATAACCGCCTTTTTAAATAATGTACTTACCTTATTAGCTAAAACCTATACAGTGCGACGAGACGCTAGGCTATTCAAAATATTTTTAGCATCGCCCCAGCGCGTAGCTGAGCTATTAGCACCTAAAATGACAATAATAGCTGGACGGTTATTTACACGAGTTTCCATCACCACGCAACGACCCGCTTCATTGATAAAGCCTGTTTTGGAGATACCAATTGGATAATCGCCTGAACGTACTAAGCTGCTAGTATTGTTAGCTGAGTACGTACGATTACCGCTTGAGTAGTTCGACACGTAGAAATCATAGCTTTTAGTAGTAGAAAAACGACGAATAACGTCATAGTTACCAGCAGCACGAACCATTTTAACTAAATCATTTGATGAAGCAACGTTACGCTTATCTAGGCCAGTTGGGTCACCAAAGTAGGCGGTACTCATACCTAGATCTTGTGCTTTGCGGTTCATTGCCCGAATAAAAGCGTTGTAGCCACCAGGATAGTTACGCGCTAAACTTTTGGCTGCTGGGTTTTCTGATTTCATCAATGACATCAGTAGCATTTCAGCACGATTCATACGATCGCCCGATTTTAAACGTGAGCTGGCTCGTTTAGGACCTACGAAATCTTCAGGATCTAAAGTGATCTCCTCACGCATATCGAGTCCGGCATCAAGCACTACCATAGCGGTCATGACTTTAGTAATGCTAGCCATAGGACGCGCAGTATCAGCGTTCTTCTCATAAATAGACTCGCCAGTTTCGGCATCGATCACTGCTACGCTACGTGAATCAGTACTGATAGGTAGCATGTCGCTGCTACCAAAGCTGCCACGATAGGTCGTATTATAAGTATTGCTATTGCTGCTGTAGTTGTTATTACTACTACCACTGCCATAAGTTTTGGCATTGGCGTTAGTTATATTAGTAGTGCCATAGCCATTGTCGGCTTTTTTGATAGCAGAACCTTTATTCGAGCTGTACATGATATTGCGCGCTTCTGACAAACTATCAGCCCCACCCCAACTTACACGTGCACTAGATTCAGAACCATTAATAGTTAATGCCGCTTGCGCAGCACTGCCCAAACTCAACGTTATCATAGCAACCAATAGCTGCTGTTTGGTTAATGGTAGATTTGTCATTCTTCCTCCAGATATAGGTAACACTCTAGTCATAAGAACCATAGCGCAATTGGTGTATGTAGTAACTATTTACGTAGTAGCTATTAATACCTAGCTAATGCTTTATTACCTATTACAGACGCTTATAGATAAAGGTAGTAAATACAGTAGAGTTAAAATACGTTTATAGTTACTCACAATGATATAGAATATGCTCATATAGAGCTTTTGTACTTTTAGTGTATCATGCTTTACATTCAAGTTTAATGTAATGAGCCAACTTGATGAATTTTTCATGAATATTATTAGAATTTACTACATTTTCTTTAGATAATAGCAATATTTATTAACATTCTAGTAACAAATAATAATATTGAATTCAAAAAACACAATATAGTCAATTATTTACATTTTATATTATCTTTGACAGATTGTATTATTATTTACCAATAATGCATTTTCTCAGACAGTAAAGAGTATAACTATGATTCGAGTATTAGTAGTAGATGATCATGATTTAGTACGTATGGGTATCAGTCGAATGTTGTCCGATAGCCCAGATATTGAAGTAGTTGGTGAAGCTGATAGTGGCGATATGGCGATTAAACTGGCCAAACAGCTCAGTCCTGATGTGGTGCTGCTGGATGTCAATATGCCGAATATAGGAGGACTTGAAGCTACTAAACGCTTAGTACAGTTGGATATGGGTATCAAGATACTAGCAGTGAGCAGTATGGCCTCTCAGCCTTATCCTTCGATGTTACTTAAAGCGGGAGCCAACGGTTATATTACTAAAGGTACTCCGCTAGATGAGATGATACGCGCTATCAAAAAGCTCTATCAGGGCGGACGTTATTTTAGTCATGATGTGGCGGAACAATTAGCAGAATTACTGTTATCAGACAATGCCGCTTCACCGTTTGACTTATTGAGTGATCGTGAAAAGCAAGTGGCTATGATGGTAGTAAACTGTCAAAGCCCGCAACAAATTGCCGATCAACTCTTCGTCAGCGTCAAAACCATCAACACTTATCGCTATCGTATTTACGAAAAGGTAGGCGTTGATAGCGATGTTAAACTCACTCATATGGCCATTCGTCATGGGCTAATTCAACCTTAATATAGCTTTAAACCTTCTCTAGAATACTGATTATACTGGCTGGCTATTTTAGCGAATCATTTTTAGCGAATGGTTGGAATGAGCTTTTTGATCAATTGCTTTAAAGGGTTTAGCCGGACTAGACTCTATCTACTTTATCTTGCTGTTTACCACTTTGGCACTCTTATGAAATTTACTTCTACAGTCATGACCGCCATTAATGATTATTTTCAACAAGCCGATACCTTGCCTTTGGCACAACTGCGTCGGCTAGGCATTATCTATAGTAGTTATCGACTTACCATTAGTATATTTTTGATGCTGATGGTCTATATCACTGCTAAGACAGACAGTAGCTGGGTGCTTCCAAGCTTGTTGCAACAGACTACTCTTAGCTTCTATATCCTGCTTAGCCTTATTTTGTTTGGATTATTTATAGTAGTCAATCAGCAGCCACGCCAACAGCTAGTATTTGGACTGGTGCTAGATGTCATTATTTTAAGCTTATTGCTATACACTAATGGCGCGCCAGATCTTCAATTGACTATGCTGTATATGGTAGTAGTAGCGGCAAGCTTTATGCTACTGACTAGCGCTCAAGCACTAATTATTACCTTATTGGCTATTATTTTTGTGATCTACCAGCAGTTTTTTTATGCGATCGCTAATAGTATGAACTTGGTCAATTTAGGTGATGCTTTA
>RCMY010002914.1_pt1 | contig 15356 bp, 10 predicted proteins | sample 2041341 | NCBI WGS metagenome assembly RCMY01 (sample SAMN09708234, study PRJNA481090) | Marine sediment metagenome, whole genome shotgun sequencing project.
GGTTGGGTTGCCAAACCCAACGTTTCAGACGGCCTGTGGGCTTGTTGGGTTTTCAACCCAACCTACCCGTTGTGTCACTTTTTTATGCATTCCACTATAGTACGGCAAGGCGAGACAACGAAGTTAGGTTACTTTTTGGATGGGTATAAAATGCTCTGCGCTGCTGAATGCAAGTATATGCAAGACACAAAGGCCGTCTGAAAATTTCTTTCAGACGGCCTTTGTGTGTGTGGCTAGAGATGTTTTAGCGCTGTTGGCAGGCGCGGTAGAAATCGATCAGGCCGTTGGTGGAGCTGTCGTGGTGCAGGGTTTGGTCGCGGTTGAGCTCGGGCTCGATGGCTTTGGCCAGCACTTTACCGTATTCCACACCCCATTGGTCAAATGGGTTGATGCCCCATATCGTGCCTTGCACGAATATTTTGTGTTCATACATCGCTAAGAGCATGCCCAAGTTGAACGGAGTGAGCTCGTCAATCAAAATGCTGTTGCTGGGCTGGTTGCCGGGAAACACTTTTTGCGGCGCCAGCGCGTCGCGCACGGCTTCGGGTAAATCGGCCAGCTCGGCGCGGGCTTCAGCCAGCGTTTTGCCGCGCATAAAGGCTTCGGCCTGGGCAAAGGCATTGGCCACCACAAAGCGGTGTTGGCGGCCGACCTTATAGGCGGTGCGCATCGGCACGATAAAGTCGCTCGGAATCAGCCGCGTGCCTTGGTGCAGCAGCTGGAAGAAAGCGTGTTGGCAGTTGACACCTTCTTCGCCGAACACAATCGGGCCGGTGTCGAGCGCCACGGAGCCGCCATCGATGCCGCAATGCTTGCCGTTGCTCTCCATATCGAGCTGTTGCAGATAGGCGGGCAGGCGGCGCAGGTTGTGGCTGTAGGGCACCACGGCGTAGCCCGGCGCCTGATAAAAGTTGTTATACCAAATGCCGATTAAGGCCAGGAGCACGGGGATGTTGCGCCGATAAGGTGTGGTGAAGAAATGCTCGTCCATGGCGCGGGCGCCGCGCAGAAATTCGCGGAAATGTTTTTCGCCGATGGCCACCATCAGCGGCAGGCCGATGGCCGACCACACCGAGTAGCGGCCGCCCACCCAATCAAACATGGCAAAAATATGATCGGCGGCAATGCCGAAATTGCGCGCGGCCTGCACTTCGCTGGTGATGGCCACGAAATGGCGGGCGATGTCGGCCTCGCGCAGGCCTTGATCGCGGAACCATTCGCGCGCGGCATGGGCGTTGAGCAGGGTTTCGGGGGTGCCGAACGATTTGCTGGCAATGCTGAACACGGTGGTTTCGGCTTTCAGGCCGGTGAGCACTTTGGCGATATTGGCGTCATCGGCGTTGGCCACGAAATGCACGCGCACTTGTTTGCGGTAGGCGTGCAGCGCCTGGGTGGCGATTTGCGGGCCCAAATCGGAGCCGCCGATGCCGATGTGCACCAAATCGGTGATGCGCTCGCCGGTGGCGCCGGTGTGGCTGCCGTTGATCAGCTTTTCGGCAAAAGCGAGCGTGCGGTCGAGCTCACGGTGGATGTGCGGCAACACGTTTTCGCCGTCTACCAGCACCGGCTCGGCATCGGCGCTTTGGCGCAGGGCGGTGTGCAGCACGGCGCGGTTTTCGCTGATGTTGATGCGCTCGCCACGGCGCATGGCCTGCGCCTGCTCGGCCACTTGGGCGGTGTCGGCCAATTGGCAGAGCAAATCGAGCGCGGCGGCATCAATGCGGTTTTTGCTGTAATCGAGCAAGAGGCCGTAGAGGGTTTCGTGCATTTCGGCAAAGCGCTGCGGATTTTGCTCAAACTGTGTGCGCATGTGCACATCGGCGGTTTGCTGTTGGTGTTGTTGCAAGGCTTGCCAGATGGGGGTTTGGGTTATATTCATCGCAGTATCGGTGGGTGGTTTCAGACGGCATGTTACATGTTATCGGAATTGCGCTAAATGGCGGCGAGCTTGCGCCGGCCGGTTGCTTTCATTATAGGCAGGCTGCATGAAATTTGTGTGTAAATCCGCGATTGTTTGATGCAGCACCGACCAATCAGCTATTCAGCATAGTCTTATTTGGTTGCGGCCACGGCAGATTGGTTCCCGGCGGCCGCCAAAACCGCCAATCGGCCATGTGCCGCTTTATCGCCATCTGATTCAAAAAATAAGCTTACCAAATAAAAGCAGTTCGACAATACCATCTGTGTAGGCCGGATTCTTGAATCCGACGTTTGGCCATGCGTGTCTTGTTCTGCGAACAAGTGTCGGATTCAAGAATCCGACCTATGGGCTGCCTGTTTGTATATTACTTTTTTGAATGGGCATAAAACGCCCTTGCAGCGTTTCAGACGGCCTCGGGCAGCTTGATGAAATGAGTGCGGTAATAACGCATCTCTTCGATGCTTTCCATAATGTCGTCCAGCGCCTGGTGCGAGCCGCGTTTGACCACGCCTTTGGCCACGGCCGGATGCCAGCGGCGCGCCAGCTCTTTCAGGGTGGACACATCGAGGTTGCGATAATGGAAATAGGCTTCGAGTGCAGGCATGTAGCGCACCATAAAGCGGCGGTCTTGGTGAATGGTGTTGCCGCACATCGGCGTGGCTTTTTCAGGCACCCATTCGGCCATAAAGGCTAAAAGCTTTTGTTCCACTTCGGCTTCGGTGTGTTTGGATGCGCGCACGCGCTCGGTGAGGCCGGTGCGGCCGTGGGTGGCGGTGTTCCATTCGTCCATGGCATCGAGCACTTCGTCGCTTTGGTGGATGGCATACACTTCGGATTGCGCCAGCACGTTTAAATCAGGGTCGGTGATGATCATCGCCACTTCGATAATGCGCTCGCGCTCGGGATCAAGCCCGGTCATTTCCATGTCGAGCCAGCAGAGGTTGTTGGGGTTTTGCGGCATTTCAGACGGCCTTTGTGTCGGATAAAAATAATCAAGATATATTATAAGGGTTTTGCGAAAGATATTTGAAAGGCCGTCTGAAAACTTTAAGGAAGCTCTGAATAACTCATGGCGGCGCCTTTTATCGTCCTTTTTACGCTATGCTGCGTTGGTTTTTTGAGGGAATAGAACCACTATTCCCTCAAAAAACCGCCTTGCCTAGCATAAAAATGCCGGCAAAATTCACTCGCCAGAGTTATTCAGAGCCTCCTTAAAAACGTTTCAGACGGCCTTTGGCTGCACATTCAATCAATGTGCATCAGCCCACTTTGTCCCCCGGTGCGGCGCCGGCATCCACATCCAGCAATTTCAGCTTGCCATCGGCCGTGGCGGCGGAAAGGATCATGCCTTCGCTCACGCCGAATTTGGCCATTTTGCGCGGGGCAAAGTTGGCGATGGCAATCACCATGCGGCCGTTGAGTTCGGCAGGGTTGGGGTAGGAAGCGGCGATGCCGGAGAAAATCACGCGTTGCTCGAAGCCGAAATCCAGGTCGAATTTCAAGAGCTTGGTGCTGCCTTCCACGGCTTCGCAGTTCAACACTTTGGCCACGCGCATGTCGATTTTCATAAAATCGTCGAAACTTGCTTGCTCGGCCACGGGGGCGTATTGGGCCGTATTGGCGGGCGCGGCTTCGGCGGCGGCGATGCTTTGTTTGTTGGCTTCGATTAAGTTATCCACTTGTTGTTGCTCCACGCGTTGCATTAAATGTTGGTATTTGTTGATGCTGTGGCCGTCTGAAAGATGTTTTTCGGCATCGGCCCAAGCCAGTTGCGGCAGATTCAAAAATCCGGCGGCTTGCTCGGCCACTTGCGGCAGCACCGGCGCGAGATACACGCTCAGCGTTTTAAACGCATTAATCAATTCGCTGCACACTTCGTGCAGGCGCGCATCCTGCCCTTCTTGTTTGGCCAAATCCCACGGCTTGTTGGCATCTACATATTCGTTCACCGCATCGGCCAAGGCCATGATGTCGCGCAGGGCGCGGGCGTATTCGCGGTTTTCGTAATCGGCGGCGATGGTTTCGCTCTGCGCCGCCAGTTGTGCCAGCAAGGCGCTGTGTGAAACATCTTTCAGACGGCCTTCAAAACGCTTGGCGATAAAGCCCGATGCGCGCGCGGCGATATTCACATATTTACCAACCAAATCGCTGTTAACGCGGGCGATGAAGTCTTGCAGGTTTAAATCGATGTCTTCGATACGGCTGCCGAGCTTGGCAGCGATGTAGTAGCGCATCCATTCGGGGTTGAGCTTTTGCTCGAGATAAGAGCCGGCGGTGATAAAGGTGCCGCGCGATTTCGACATTTTTTGGCCGTCGACGGTGAGAAAGCCGTGGGCAAACACGCCGGTGGGGGCGCGGTGGCCGGAAAATTTCAGCATGGCCGGCCAAAACAGGGCATGGAAATAGAGAATATCTTTGCCGATAAAGTGATACAGCTCGGCTTCGCTATCGGCTTTGAAAAATTCATCAAAATCCACGCCGATGCGCTCGCACAGGTTTTTAAACGAGGCCATATAGCCCACCGGCGCATCGAGCCACACATAAAAATATTTGCCCGGCGCATCGGGGATTTCAAAACCGAAATAGGGCGCATCGCGCGAAATATCCCAATCGCTCAGGCCGCCTTCGCCGTTTTCATCGGGTACAAGCCATTCTTTCATTTTGTTGAGCGCTTCGGGCTGCAAATGCGGCTGCACGCGGCCATCGGCCAGGGTGGTGCTGCCGGCAGTCCATTCTTGCAGGTAATCGATGCAATCGCCGAGCTTGAAGAAGAAATGTTCGCTCTCTTTGAGCACCGGTGTGGCGCCGGAAATGGCCGAATAGGGGTTGATTAAATCGGTGGGCGCATAGGTGGTGCCGCACACTTCGCAGTTGTCGCCGTATTGGTCTTTGGCGTGGCATTTCGGGCATTCGCCTTTTACGAAGCGGTCGGGCAGAAACATGTTTTTTTCTGGGTCGAAAAGCTGCTCGATGGTGCGGCTTTCGATTTTGCCGTTGGCTTTGAGGGCGCGGTAGATTTTTTCGGAATAGGCTTTGTTTTCAGGCGAATGGGTGCTGTAATAGTTGTCATAGCCGATGCCGAAACCGCTGAAGTCGGCCAAATGTTCTTCGCGCACGCGGGCAATCATGTCTTCCGGCGCGATGCCCTGCTTTTGCGCGGCCAGCATCACGGGCGTACCGTGGGTGTCGTCGGCGCAGCAATAATAGCACTCGTGGCCGCGCATTTTTTGAAAGCGCACCCAGATGTCGGTTTGGATGTGTTCGACCATGTGGCCCAGATGGATGCTGCCGTTGGCATAGGGCAGCGCGGAGGTAACGAGGATTTTGCGTGTCATGGTGGTGTGTTCTTTAATCATGAAAATCAATGGCGTGGATTATAGCGTTTTTCAGACGGCCTTTGCGGCTTTCTTTGAAATGGATTGGGCAGGATAGAGGCCGTCTGAAAGCGTTGGGCGGCCGGAATTTGATTTAGGTCGGGAAAGCTGCGCGTGCCCGTAGGTTTTATGACGGATATTTGTTAGACTGCCGCGATAGGCAAAAGCCATATAAAACAAAACGTCTTATATTTATTCCTCAACAGAGAGCCTTCACCATGAATAAAAATACCGGCATCAAAGCCGCGCTGTTTATCAATTATTTTGTGTTTGCGATATTGCTCAACAGCGTGGGCATCGTTATCAAGCAATCGCTGGCCAATTACGGTGTTACCGAAACCGAGGCCAGCATTCTGGAAGCGTTTAAAGATTTGCCCATCGCTTTCGTTTCTTTTTTTGTGGCTTCGTTTTTGCCGAAGTTCGGCTATAAAAACAGCATGTTGCTGGGGCTGGCGCTGGTGTTTGGCGCTTGCCTGTATATGTACACAGGCAACAGCTTCGGCAGCGCCAAGGTGTTGTTTGCCACCATCGGCGTGTCGTTTGCCTTAATCAAGGTGTCGGTGTATTCGATGATCGGTCTTTTCACCCGCAGCAAGGAAGAGCACAACACCATGATGAGCTCCATCGAGGGCTTTTTCATGATCGGCATCGCTTCGGCTTATTTTATTTTTCCGGCCTTTTTCGATGCGGCCAACCCGGATGCGTGGCTGCGCGTTTACCTTTTGCTGGCAGGGCTGGTGGCGCTGGCTTTTTTGCTGCTGCTGTTTTCCAAAATGGATGTGGATGTGCCCAAAAGCGAGGGCAGCGTCGCCGAAGATTTTATGGGCATGATCAAGCTGATTGCGCTGCCTTTGGTGATTTTCTTTGTGTTGAGCGCGTTTTTGTTTGTGATGGTGGAGCAAGGCATCATGACGTGGCTGCCCACGTTTAACCACCATGTGCTCGCGCTTTCCGACACTTTGAGCGTGCAGATGGCCAGCATTTTGGCTTTGTCGCTGGCGGCGGGGCGCTTTTTGGCCGGCCAGTTGGTGAAAAAATTTCATTGGACTAAATTACTCACGGTTTGCTTGCTGCTGGCCATGGGCATTGTGGCGTTTGTGCTGCCGCGTGCGCTCGATTATCAGGCTGCGCCGGTGCACAGCTTTGGCGATATTCCGATGATCGGTTTCGTGTTTCCCTTAATCGGCCTCTTTATCGCGCCGGTGTATCCGCTGATTGCTTCGGCCACGCTCTCGGCCTTGCCGCAAAAAATGCACAGCGCCATGACCGGCCTGATTGTGATTTTCTCGGCGCTGGGCGGCACGCTCGGCTCGCGCATTATCGGCATGCTGTTTGAGCATGTGGGTGGCGCGAAAGCATTTTATTTTATGATTATCCCCATCAGCCTTTTGATTATTGCCCTGTGGCTGCTCAACAAATTCATCAAGGACTACGAAAATGCACATCAACAAGCCTGAAGTATTAGCCGCTCTGCTCGCGCAGGAAGACACCACCGGTAGCAAAACCATCACCGTGGAAGATAAAGGACCCAAGCATTTCACCGTGCGCGCTGCAAACGGCGATGCGCTGGAAGTGCGCGGCACTTATCACCTGGCCAATTTATTGCAGGAAATCTGGCTGGGCGAGGGCGAAATCGACCCTGAAAAAATCACCCTGCCGCCGCTTGAGCGCATCGACTATCTGATGCGCAGCCATTATTGGCGCACGCTCACCCGCCGCATGGATGCGGATAATGTGTTGGCGGTGTTGTTTGACGAAAAACGCGCCAGCGACAGAGGCTATTTATATGTGCCCGAAGCCGATTCAGACGGCCTCGAATATTACCGCCGCATCTGCGCGGCGCACCCGAATATCGAAATCATCCCGCTGCCCGCGCCGCCTTTATCCGATGAATACCTGAAAAGCATCGAATACAAGCCCGGCCTGTTGGCCTTGAAATACGATGCCCAAAGCGGCAAACCGCGCCCTTATGTGGTGCCGGGCGGGCGCTTCAACGAAATGTATGGCTGGGACAGCTATTTCATCGCGCTGGGCTTGCTTGAGCACGGCGAATACGAATTGGCGCAAGGCATGTTGGAAAACATGGCTTATCAAATCAAGTATTACGGCAAAATGCTCAACGCCAACCGCAGCTATTACCTCACCCGCTCGCAGCCGCCTTTCTACACGCCTTATCTGGCCGCCTTTATGGCCGCTTGCGGCGAACGCGTGTCGCCCGAATGGCTGGCTGAGCATATGGGCATTGCGATTGCCGAATATGAAAACGTGTGGATGAACCCGGCCACCCGCCTCACCGAAATCGGGCTGAACCGCTATTTCGGCGAAGGACACGGCCGCCCGAAAGAAACCGAGCCCGGCCATTTCGATTTCGAGCTGCAAAAATATGCCGACAAGCATGGCCTGCCTGTGCGCGAATTCGAGCGCCTTTACGACGAAGGCAAAATCATCGAGCCGGCGCTCGACCGCTATTTCGTGCACGACCGCAGTATGCGCGAAAGCGGCCACGACACCACCACCCGCTTTGACGATGTGTGCGCCGATTTGGCCTGTGTAGATGTAAACAGCATTCTTTACCGCGTGGAAACCGACCTGGCCGCGCTCACCGACCAATATTTCGGCGGCCGCTTCGATTATCAGGGCAAAAGCTACAGCGCCGACTATTGGCGCGCGCAGGCGGCCAAGCGTCAGGCGCTGATGAATGACTATTTGTGGCACGAAGCCGAGGGCACGTTTTACGATTTCAACACCGTCAAAGGCACTCCGCAACCCTTTTTATCGGCCACCAATCTCTTGCCTTTGTGGGCAGGCTGCTGCACGCCGGCACAGGCCGAAAAATTGGTGCGCACGCAATTGCCGCAGCTTTTGCAGGTGGGCGGCATCATGTCGGCACAAGTGTGCAGCGATGCGCCCGGCCCCGAGCGCCAATGGGACGGCCCATACGGCTGGGCGCCGCACCAAATCCTGATTTGGGAAGGTCTGCAACGCTACGGCTTTGCCGATGAAGCCGCCGAAGCCGCATTTGCTTGGCTGAAAATGCTGGTGCGCGCCACGGTGGAATACAACGGCCTGATTACCGAAAAATTCAATGTGCAAAAAGCCTCGCACAAAGTGGACGCGGAATATGGCAATGTGGGCGCGGCATTCGAATATGTGCCTGCCGGTGGCTTCGGCTGGACCAACGCTTCGTTTCTGCTCGGCCAGCATTATTTGAGCGAGGCGCAAAAGCAAGTGCTAAACCGCTTGGCCGATGAAGTGGACGCATAATACCCGTCCCCGAAAACAACCTTATTGCATTGGCCCGCCGCCTTGTAAGCCGACTTTTTGAATGGCATAACCTGTGTTGAGGCCGTCTGAACGTTTCACCGTACCGCCGCCCGTTTGCCGGACGGCGGTTTTTATTGTGCGGCCAAGGCGTTGCGTTTGAGCCAGATGCAAACAGAGGCCGTCTGAAATAATTTCAAAGCAATCATAATCACAATAATCACGTAAATTACAAACGTAAAGCCCGCGCCAAATCAGGTAATACCGGCAACTCGGCACTTGTGCGGCAGTCTATCCGCCACGATACTGTGCAGCGCACGGCGGCCTTGCCGGCTGCCACCCCTTTTTATTCCAACAGGAGCCCTATCATGAAAAAAGCGTTATTAACCGTTTTGGCCTTGGGTGCCACCGCCGGCGCCGTGGCCGCGCCGATGAGCACCACGTTTACCGGCCCCGCCGTTGAATTGGGCGCAGGCGTGAGCAAAACCGACATCAAAAACAGCAATCTCGACAAAAAAAGCAAAGCCGATATCGCCATTCGCGGCAGCTATAATGTGGATTACGGCAGCAATTGGATTGGCGGTGGTGAAGTGGCCTATAAGCCCTTGAGCCGCACCTTGGGCAGCAATGCCGATGGCAATGCCAAGCAGAAATACGATTTATCCGCTTCGTATATCCAAGGCTACCGCGTGACCAGCGATGCCATGCTCTACGGCAAAGTCGGCTACCACTACGGCCGCTTTGAAAACCCCCGTGGCGATGCGCAAGGCATGAACGGCCTGGGCTACGGCCTCGGCGCCAAATATGCCGTCACCCCCAATGTGGAAGTGGGCGGCGAATGGGAGCAGGTGCGCTATAAAAAAAGCGGCGACAAAGCCACCAATAATGCCTTTATGGCCACCGTGGGCTATCGCTTTTAATACATTTCAAGCATAACAAACGAGGCCGTCTGAAAAGCTTTCAGACGGCCTGTTTGTTATGCTTGTAACGCAAATACCCATTCTCAAAGAAACTTATTTTTTAGACTGGGCATCGGTATTTTTCGGCGCATCCGCGCCCACCACCACGATATTCATGTTTTGCGGCTGCACGCGCCGCTGCCAAGCGGCTTTGATTTGGGCGCTGCTTATGGCGGCCACGGCTTTGGGATAGGCTTCGAGATAATCGTCGGGCAGGTTGTAAAAGCCGATCAGGCTCAGGTATTGCAGCAATTTGGCGTTGGTGTCGAAGCGCAGGGGAAAGGTGCCGACCAAATTGCTTTTGGCTTGCTGCAATTCGGCTTCGGTGGGGCCTTCGGCCACAAAGTCGGCCAGCACTTTTTGCGCGGCGGCCAATGCCGGGGCGGCGTTGGTTTTTTGAGTGCTGAAGGCAATGCTGAAGGCGCCGGCTTCGGTGGCGGGCGCGAGGTTGCTGTAGGCGCCGTAGGTGTAGCCGTATTGATCGCGCAGGGTTTTCATCAGGCGGCCGTCGAAGCCGCCGCTGCCGAGAATGTAGTTGCCCACCACCAGCGCATAATAATCGGGGTCGTCACGGCGGATAAGCGGCATGCTCATCACGATTTGCGCCTGCTCGGCGGCAAAAGGAATATCACGCCGTTGGGCGTTGCGCTCGGGCACAGGCGGCACGGCGGCGCTGCGGCTGCTTTTTGCCGGCAGGCCGGCGAGCACGGTTTGAACCAAGGCTTCGGTTTGGCGACGGTCGATGTCGCCCACCACCGCCACGATGGCATTGTTTTTACCGTAGCGACTGCGGTGGAAGGCGCGTATGTCGGCCAGCGTTACCGCGCGCAGGCTCTGCTCGCTCGTGCGGGCGCTGCTGCCGTAGGGGTGGTCGGGGTAATCTAAAAGCGTGGCGGCGCGGTCGGCCACAAAAGCGGGGTCTGTTTCGTTTTGCTGCAAGGCGGTAACGCTTTGGTTTTGGCGGCGGCGGAACACTTCGGCATCAAAACGCGGCTCGGTGAGCGACTGATTCACCAATTTCAGCGCGGGTTGCAACACCTCGGCGCGGCTCAGGCTGCGCAGGCGGATGCTGGCGCCCTCGTCGCTGCTGCTGCTGCCGATGTCGGCGGCCAAATCGTTGGCGCGCGCGTTAAACGCTTCTTCATCCAGCGTGCGCGTGCCATCGGTGAGTATGGCGGCGGTGAAGTCGGCCACTTCACCTTTGCCCGGCGGGTTAAAGGCCGCGCCCGCGCCTTTAAAGCTGATTTGCACATCGACAATCGGGTTGTCGTGGCGTGCCACCAGTAGCACTTGCGTGCCCTCGGCGGTGTGCCAGCGCTGGATATCGACGGCGTGGGCGCTGAACGGCAGAGCGGCGCAGGCCAGCACCAAAAGGCTGCGGGAAAGAGAAAGATGCATGGCAGAAATGCTTTCAAGATTAATTTTTAACATATTGATTTTTAAATGGCTTGAGGCCGTCTGAACGTTTTCAGACGGCCTGCTTTATTCGGGCTGCACCACCACCACGGTTTGGCGCTCGGGTGTGAGCAGGCGCGCGGCGGCCTGCACTTGCGCGGCATCTACGCTTTGCAGGCGGCGGCGCAATTCGGCCTCATCGCGATAGCTGAAGCCGCGCGTTTGCAGCTGCCCCATCAGCGAGGCTTGCGCGCTCATCGAATCGCGGGCGTAGATTTCCGAAGCGGCCATGCGCGTGTGTACGCGGGCAAGCTCTTCATTGCTGATGCCGTGGCGGGCAATATCGGCAATTTCCGCTTCCAGCAGCTTTTGCAATTGAGCCACATCGGTGCGGTCGGCAGGCATGGCCACCAGCGTAAACAAAGCCGGGCCGCGGCTGAACATATCATAGCTTGCGCCCACATCCAGCGCCGCTTCTTTGCCGCGCACCAGATTTTTATCGAGGCGGCTGGCGCTATTGCCGCTCAGAATATCGGCCAACACATCGAGCGCATAAGGCAGCGTGTCGTCGAGCTTTTCCAAGGCGGGCACGCGATAGCCGAGCGCGAGCAGGGGTTGGTGGGTCACGGCGCGGGTTTCGGCGCGTGCCGGCGCGCGCACTTGCGGCTCGGCCAGATTTTGGCGCTCAGGCAACGTGCGTGCTTGAATCGGGCCGAATAATTGCTGCACCGTGCGCAGCGTTTGCGCCGCATCCACATCGCCCACAATCACGAGCACGGCATTGTTGGGCGCATACCAGCGCCGATACCAGCGGCGCAAATCCGCCGCCTTGAGCGCGTGTAAATCGGCCATATAGCCGATAATCGGCGCTCTGTTGGCATCGGTTTGAAAGCTGCTCAGATAAAGCTGCTCCCATAATTTGCCGCCGGGGCTGTCTTCCGTGCGCTGGCGGCGCTCTTCACGGATCACGCTCATTTCGTTGGCAAAATCTTGATTACTGAAATTGAGGTTGGCCATGCGGTCGGCCTCCATTTTCAGCACTTCGGGCAGATTGGCCGCGGCCACGGTTTCGAAATACACGGTTTCGTGGCGGTTGGTGTAGGCATTGTTTTGCCCGCCCAAAGCGGCCACGCGGCGGCTGAATTCGCCCGAAGGCACAGAGGGCGTGCCTTTAAACATCATGTGCTCGAGCGCGTGGCTCAAGCCTGTTTTGCCGGCCACCTCATCGGCGCTGCCCACCCGATACCAAAGCTGCGCCACCGCCACCGGCGCGCGCGCATCTTCTTTCACAATCACTTTCATGCCGTTGGGCAGGGTTTCGGCCAGCGTTTGCGCCCACGCGGGCAGCGCGGCGGCCAGGGCGAAAATCAATAAAATGCGGCTCCACATGGCCGAATCCTTTCACAATAAACGTGCACATGGTAGCTTTTATGCGCTTGATAAACAAGGCCGTCTGAAAACGCGTCATCATGATTCAAGCGGCCTTGCCCGGCCAAAATAAGCTACAATACCGCCAAACCTATTTTATCTTCTTCCGCCTAATCCGAAGGAAAACCATGTTCAGCTTTTTCAAACGCAAGAAAAAACCGGAAACGCCCGAAACCGCGCCCGAGCAAAACGCCCAGCCGGTTGAAACGGCCGAATCCGCACCTGCCATTACACCGCCCGAGCACACGCACACCGAGCCCGGCCACATTCCCGTGACAGTGGCCGAATTCGAGCAGCCGCAGCCTTTGAGCGAGCACGCGCGCGAAACCGTGGCCGCCGATGCCGCCACGCATCCGGTGAGCCGCTTTGCCCATGATATCGCCCACCCCGAAGCCCCGGCGGCGGCAACCTTGGCGCCGGATGCGCCCGAAACTGCACCCGAAGTTGCCGAGAGGCCGTCTGAAGCCGAAGCCGCGCCGGCCATCACCCCGCATATAGACATACACACCGAGCCCGGCCACATTCCCGTGGCCGTGGCCGAATTCGAGCGGCCGCAGCCTTTGAGCGAACATGCCCGCGAAGCCGTGGCCGAAGATGCCGCCGGCCACCCTGTGAGCCAATTGGTGGCCGATGTGGTGGGGGGCAGCGACAAGCTGCCCGAGCAGTTCGACCCCGAAGCGCCGGTGGGCAGAATTCATGTGCCGCAGCACGCGCCCGAAGCCGCGCCTGCCGAATTGAGCGGCCATGCCGCAGCCGATGCGCTCAAGCAGGCCGACAGCATCGCCACCGTGGCCGCCGCCGTGCCGGTTGCCGCCGCAGCCGAGCAAGCCGCTGCCGAAGAGCCGGCCAAACCCGGCTGGGCGGCGCGCCTCAAACAAGGCCTCACCAAATCGCGCGACCAAATGGCCAAATCGCTGGCCGGCGTGTTTGGCGGCGGCCAAATCGACGAAGATTTGTATGAAGAGCTCGAAACCGTGCTGATCACCAGCGATATGGGCATCGAAGCCACCGATTATCTGATGAAAGACGTGCGCAAACGCGTGAGCCTCAAAGGCCTTAAAGACGGCAACGAATTGCGTGGCGCGCTCAAAGATGCCATTTACGAGCTCATCAAGCCCTTGGAGCAGCCGCTGGAAATTCCCGCGCGCAAGGAACCGTTTGTGATTATGCTCGCCGGCATCAACGGCGCGGGCAAAACCACCTCTATCGGCAAATTGGCCAAATATTTCCAAAGCCAAGGCAAATCGGTGCTGCTGGCCGCGGGCGACACCTTCCGCGCCGCCGCGCGCGAGCAATTGCAGGAATGGGGCGCGCGCAACAACGTGACCGTGATTTCGCAAGCCTCGGGCGATTCGGCCGCCGTGTGCTTCGATGCGGTGGAAGCGGCCAAAGCGCGCGGCATCGATATCGTGCTGGCCGACACCGCCGGCCGCCTGCCCACGCAGCTTCACCTGATGGAAGAAATCAAAAAAGTGAAGCGCGTGCTGCAAAAATCACTACCCGACGCGCCGCACGAAATCATTGTGGTGCTCGATGCCAATATCGGCCAAAACGCCGTCAACCAAGTGGTGGCCTTCGATGACGCACTCGGCCTCACCGGCCTGATTGTCACCAAGCTCGACGGCACCGCCAAAGGCGGCGTGCTCGCCGCACTCGCTTCCAGCCGCCCGATTCCCGTGCGCTATATCGGCGTGGGCGAAAAAATCGACGACTTGCGCCCGTTTGACGCACGCGCGTTTGTGGATGCGTTGTTGGATTGATGGGCGGCTTATGTGGCTGCAAAAGCGTAATCGTGTGAACGATTACGCTTTTTTAAAACATCGTAATCAGGAAATGGGATAACTTATAGCAGCATGTTGCAAAAAGCTCAGGCCGTCTGAACGTTTTCAGACGGCCTGTTGGTTATTTATCCGACTCAGGCTTTTTTATCCGGCTGCATATTCAGCACGCTCAAGCCCGGCAAATCGGCAAAGCCGCGCTCGCGCACGATTTGGCAGAAGTTGTCGAGATAGCTTTTGCCGGCATCTTCGGCGCGCATGGCGGCGTAGAGCTCGCTTTGCAGGCCGTTTGAGGTGATGGGGCGGGAAATCACATAATCTTTTTCGAGATAAGGCATCACCGTCCAATAAGGCAGCGCGGCAATGCCGCGGCGGCTGGCCACAAGCTGGATGATGGCGATGGTGAGCTCGCTGTGGCGGCGCGGCGGGTTGATGCCTGCCGGCAACAGCACTTTGCGCAGCAAATCGAGCATATCGTCGGGCACGGGATAGGTAATCAGGGTTTCATCGGTAAAATCTTCGGCCTGCCACACGGCTTTGCCGGCCAAGGGGTGGTCTTTGGCGCAAATGCCCACCATTTCATAAGCAAACAGCGGCTGATAAGTGATGCCGGTTTGCGGCACGGCTTCAGACACAATGGCCAAATCGGCGCGGTGGCTGAGCAACAAGCCCACCGGGTCGGCCTGAAAGCCCGACACGATATCGAGCTCCACTTGCGGCCACAGCGGGCGGAACACGCCCATGGCCGGCATCAGCCAATCGAAGCAGGTGTGGCATTCCACGGCCAGCCGCAATTCGCCCGCTTCGCCCTCGATAATCTGCGCCATGTCGCGCTCGGCGGCCACCACTTGCGGCATCAGGTCGCGCGCCAGTTGCAGCAGGCGCTCGCCGGCGGGGGTGAAGCGCAGCGGGCTGGATTTGCGCTCGAAAAGCGGCGTTTCGTAATAATTTTCGAGCGCGCGGATTTGGTGCGATAAAGCTGATTGGGTGAGAAACACGCGCTTGGCAGCCTGCGACACGGTGCCGGTTTCTTCCAGCGCCAGCAGGGTTTTGAGGTGGCGCAATTCGATGATGGATTCCATGAATGATTTGTGTGTGATTATGAATTTCGTTCATTATAACGATTTGCGTGGGGCGCGCCTAGGGTCTGCTCACAATTCATCTCGTGGCAATCTTTTGGCTCAAAAACGCGCCTGCTGCGTTGAAAATGCTCGCAAGGTGTTCAACCTTGCTGTGCTTT
>RCMY010003094.1_pt1 | contig 15353 bp, 23 predicted proteins | sample 2041341 | NCBI WGS metagenome assembly RCMY01 (sample SAMN09708234, study PRJNA481090) | Marine sediment metagenome, whole genome shotgun sequencing project.
CCGAGTCGATTGGCGATTTACGACTGAGGATGCGCGCATCAAGCTGAAATCACTTTATCCATCAACAGAATGTTGATGGAGTACTAGTAGTAAAGTGGAGACTTTTCTGGTGCTAAAAGTGGAGAGATTTCTGGTCGCATACAGAACCTATACCGCACTTACGCACCGATTTTGTGGGTAACTTATGGCTTAGTAAAGTGGAGACTTTTATTTCATCTCGTAATTCGCTAAAGTGGAGAGATTATCAATAATCTCCCTGTAGCGCGTGGCCACAAAGAAAAACCTATCTGTCACCAAAGCGAATCATCTTATCGAGGCTAGCTACCGGCTGACCCTAGAAGAACAACGCCTGGTGCTTGCCTGCATATCAAAGATTGATCCACGCGATACGTTAGAGAAGGCGAGTAGGCCAATTACCATCACCGCCAATGAGTACGCCGAGCTGTTTAATATTGATCGCCGGAGCTCATATCAGCAACTAAAACTAGCACTCGGTAAGCTGTGGGATCGCGAGATCATTTTCATGGAAGATGGTAAAAAAACCACCCATCGGTGGTTGCCCGACAAGATTGAATATCCGGAACGGGAAGGCAAGGTAGAGATGTGCTTTAACACAAGCATTTTGCCGTACTTAACAGGCATTCGCGAAAACTTTAAATCATATCAACTACGTCAGATCGCAAGCTTGCGCTCAAACTACACCATCCGGATCTACGAGCTCTTGAATCAATACCTCGATACCGGCTGGCGTGACATATCGCTCGATAATCTTCGCGACATCCTGCAGGTGGGGGACAAGTACGAGCGCTACACCGATTTGCGCAAATGGGTCATTGAGCCAGCGCAAAAAGAAATGAAAGCAAAGACCAATATTACGTTTGCATTCAAACCAAAACGGCTTGGTAGAAAAATAACCGTACTGCATTTTACGATGAAAGAGCAAGAACAACTGCCGCTAGCGCTCGGATAATTGCTTAGGGCATCGTACGTCATGCGTTATGCAGACTGCACATTCCAAAATCTGCAGATCGGAATGCCGCAAGTGCGTGGACTTCACCCGACCCTGGGATGGTGAAGCCGGCCGGCGTCAGGTGTCAAACTGTATGCTCGTGCTCGTGAAAAACGTCAGCCGGTTGCAGCCTAATTCAACGCGATGAGCGAGTCAGCAAGAGCAGTGCCAATCAACGTGTTCTGCTCGCGGCGTTTGTCCGTGGCGCGGGAACACATTTCCCTGAGCATAACCTCCGTGTACTTATACCAATAGTGACTGAAGTCGGCGGCTTTGTCCGTCGAGAGACAAGGGATAAGGCGTTGCGCCTTTAAATTCAAATCGGGATAGTGTTTTATCACACCCTGTTCAATACTCACGGACTCATCGGCGAGGGCCTTTAACAAGGGTATGGTCGACTCTTTGAATTTATTAATTTTCATGGCAACGTCTGCCTTCATAACACCGACCTCTTCTGCGTTTTCCGTGCTCAAATGTGCGTGCGCGACGCTATTTAAAATACGTCGGGCCGACTGCTCGGCTGGACGCACTCAACGGTTTGTTCTTCTGAACTCATTACCGGAATTGTATATAAATTGATCAATTATTGCAATAAGGGTGGGGCTTGTGTAACGTGCAGGAGAGTGGCTTACTTAGCCGGGATAAAATCCATTCCATCGCACTCTCCTGCGTTTTTCTCGCGGCCCTCATGCGATGGTGTCTTCTGGCAGCTTAAGAATTTACCCATCCTAAAGTTAAAATAATATTTAATATAGCTGCCTAAGTATCTATTTATAAATATATTTATTGCCTTATATCTGACTGAGCTCCTCCGCCAATCCATGCAGGCTAACGGCCTCGATGTCTTCGCCGAGCGGGTAACGATCGTTGCCGGCATAGACGACGAAGCTGCGCGCCGGTTTGATATCTTGTCGGGCGTTGTGAAACCCCCTCCCCGGCCTGGCTGCCAGGCTGCGTTTGACCTCGACAACCCATGGAGCTTTTTGACCGGGAATGTCCAGCACCAGATCGATTTCGGCGCCGGCGGCGGTGCGATAGAAACTCGCTTGCGTGCGTTCGGGGGCCGCGGCCAGCAGGTTTTCGATAACGAAGCCCTCCCAGCTCAGCCCGACCACCGGATGACCGGCCAACTCAGTCAAGTCCACTATGCCGAGCAGGGTGTGCACCAGCCCGCTGTCACGCACATAGACCTTGGGTGACTTCACCAGGCGTTTGCCGGTGTTGGCCCGAAACGGCGGTAAACGCCGCACCAGCAGCAGGTCGACCAGCAGGTCGATGTAGCTGGTGATGGTCGGCGCCGTGACGGAGAGGCCGGCGGCGAGTCGGGAGGCATTGAGCAAGGTGCCCTGGTTATGCGCCAGCATCGTCCACAGCCGCTCAAGCGTTTCGGCCGGTATGCGCGGTCCGAATTGGGGTACGTCTCTTTCGAGATAGGTGCGGATGAAATTCCGCCGATAGGCATAGCTGTCTGCACCGTTGGCGGCCAGGTAGCTGTCGGGGAAGCCTCCCCTCACCCATAGCTGTTGCAATGCGTTTTCATCGGGTCCAATATCGAGCGCGTCCAGCGGCCCCATATCGACGTATTCGATGCGGCCCGCGAGCGTTTCGCCCGACTGCCGCAGGAGGTCGATAGCGGCAGACCCCAGCACCAGAAAGCGGCCCGTGCGCTGCCCGCGCCGGCGGCCTTTGTCGATCAGGCCGCGCAGCGTCTGAAACAGTTCCGGCACCCGGTGAATCTCATCGAGGATGACCAGCTTGTCTTCATGGTCCTTCAGGAATAACGCGGGGTCGCTCAGCTTGGCACGGTCTTCGCTCGCCTCGAGGTCGAGGTAAAGCGCATCAATGTGTTCGGCAATCTCCAGCGCCAGCGTCGTCTTGCCAACCTGGCGCGGTCCAATCAGCGCCACGGCGGCCTGCCGGCCCAGGGCTCTTTCTACTTTCTGATACAAACGTCGTTTAATCATCCTTGCATATTGTAAAAAATGTTTTCAATTTGCAACATTGTAGCTGCGCCAAAAAAGATCTTTTATATGCGGATCCGCCAGGCAGCGTTCTTTTTTGTGATACAACTCAACGTCATTTGAAAAACATCGGAGGCCGTCAGTCTGCGAATTCTGAAAATACGCAATCCAGCTATCGCGTTTATTTGTGTTGATTAATAGTTAACTATAAATCTAGTTATAGATTTTATAGTATTGTTTTTAAACAATTAATTAATTTTAAATGATTGGATAAAGTTAAAGTTGATTCGCACTCTCGCCCTTAACTATTTTCGCTTTATGCTGATTTTCTTTTGAAGTTATGCGCCTGCCGCTGATTCAAAAATTTTTTATCCGCTGTTGTTGCTTTAGTAGCCCGCTTCTTTCTGGTGCCGGAAGGCGAGCACATACACTGCATTAATTTCCAGTTCATGGCGGTAGAGCGCCACATAGCCAGAGTCTCCAAATGCAATGATTAACTCGCGAAGTTCCGGGAGGTCTTCCAGTGGCCTACCGATATCCGGATCCCTTTCCAGCAGTGCGAATTGCCGCTCTATCGCTTGACCGGCGCGTAGCGCCACCTGCGGGTTTTTCCCTGTCAGGAATTCCCTGCAATGTTCCAGCCCCCGCGCTGCCCCTTCTGTGATAATTACTCGTGGCACGGGGGTATGCTGGTTTCTTTATCTGACCCCCAGGTAGTCAGCCAGTCGCGCACTTCCGGACCGGTAAGATGTTGCCCGGTTTCTTGGTAAGCCGTCCAGGACGCCAGGGCCTCTTGCTTGAAACTCTCCCTCATCTCTTCGCGCTCAACGTAATCGCGAATAGCTTCGCGCATAAGCCAGTGAGCCGACCGGTTCCGCATCTCCGCAAGGTGCTGGATACGACGCTTCAGATCGTCGTCAAGTTTGACCGAAGTTGCCATGGTGAAACCCTGAATATTACTTAGTAGTACCTTTTAATACTATAGCATACGTTACCGCACTCCCATGCCGTCCAAAAAACGAGGGGCAGGTGGCAGGGCGACTGCATCGACTCAACCGTGCATTCGGCCAACGTGTGTAAATTTCGGATACTTAGTTATCCACTTACAGGTGAAAGCTTTCGGTTAGTAGCCATTGAAGCGGTTTGAAACCCAATACCTAAAACCCACTCTTTAATCTGACACAGCCTAACAGCATCACCTGACGTTAAGCTGAGGTATACATCAATATGACAACCGTGCGGACCTCTCGAGAAATTGTGCAATTTACCTATGTGGGCTACAATGTAGCACACACTTTATTGGAGAATTATTGTGGCTGCAAATGCTGTTGTTCGTGCCCGGATAGATGAGCACATCAAAGAAGAGGCTACCGTTGTGCTTGCCAGCATGGGGCTAACGGTATCAGATGCCTTCCGGTTGATGCTGACCCGTGTCGCCAAGGAAAAAGCGCTGCCTTTTGAACCACTGATTCCCAACGCCGAAACCATTGCGGCAATGAAGGAAGCTAGACGTGGGAAATTGAAATCTTTCGATAGTGTGGATGCACTGCTGGAAGATTTGAATGAGGAAGATTGAACGCACCGGGCAGTTTAAACGGGATTACAAGCGAGAACTGAAAGGCCGCCATCGAGCCACACTTGAAACCACCTTGCTGGATGTACTGAAAGGGCTGATCAATAACCAGCCCTTGCCGGAAAAACACAGAGATCACTCACTGAGTGGAGATTGGGTGGATCATCGAGATTGTCATATCAAGCCCGATTTAGTGCTGATCTACCGCACGCCCGATGATGAGGTATTACAGCTCGTTCGTCCTGGTTCTCATAGCGAGCTGGGCTTGTAAACTAACAACCTGGCAGCGTTCCTTTCAGCGACTTTTCGTACCGATGGACTTTAGGCGCCCATTACTGAACGGTTGCAGCAGGCACTGGCGTTAATCGACGTCAGGGTGCTGGATCATTATCGTCGGCAAGGGGACGGTCTCATTTGCACAACGCGGGTGGCTACAGCCACCCGCGTTTTGTCCCAATGTTAGCAAGGGAAAATATAGTCGCGGGGGCTGACTTATAGTCTGCTTGTGTCAAAATATTATTAAATTAATTTATAGATTAGTTATATAACAGATTAATATAAAAGTAATTATTATTTATAATTTCGTAGTTTTTTTGGGTGCCGCTATATCTTCTCTGCGGTTGCCGATACGTTCATTTATTTTGAAAGTGGGCGTCCAGCCGCGTAGCGGCTGCGCGGATGTCCACGGTGTCGCCAACCGCTCATCCCTGCCGGGACCGCCGTCGGCGGCCGTTACCAACGCTGACGCAGCGCATTGCTTACTGCATTGGCACGATACCTCTTGCACGCCAAACGGTGCGTGCTTTGTTGTGACACGATCGATGCACTAAGGCTACCGCCTCGCGCGCGGCAACGGTAAACCCTTCGGGTGTCCTCAACCACATCAAATCACCGCTCTATTTTCCAGATGGTTAAGAGGCACCATTCTTTTATGGAGTACACCAAACACGATGAGTTGATGAGCGTGTATGACGTAATAAATAACATGACTCGCATGAGGAAAATTAAAGACGCCCGTGGCAACCTCCGGCCTTTGCTTTCCAAGGGTGGGCGTTTCAGCCAGCAAGCGGATAGTTTGACGTAACTCTGACAGGTATTTTTGAGACTGTGAGCTTCCCCACTGCTTGAGCGTGTAGCGGCGTATTTCGACGAGATCAGACTGGGCGTCCGGGGTTAAACGGTAGCCAGGCATTAATCGTACTGGCCAGATTCTAAATCATCAAAAAATGGCTCACCATCAACGGTGTTGTCCGCTTCGATATCCGCTTTGGCTTTGATCGCGCTTGCTTGCAAAAGTCTTAATTTCAGTGCCTCGATGCTTGCATAGTCATCGGCCGAAATCACAACCGCGACGGGTTTGCCGTTTTTGTTAATTTGGACCGGAGCGCGTTGCGCTTTTAGCAGCAGTTCACCAAATTGTGTTTTGGCTTCGTTGGCAGAAAGTGCATCCACGAATGTGTCCTCAAATATATCGTTCGATTCGTTCAGTATAAACGATTCGATCTTTTTTGGACAAAAATTGAGCTTATCAAAACTTGTGGTCTTCAACGCTAATGGCAGAGCTATCGCGGTGTACCAGTTGCACCCTTGTGGTTTTGCATCCCCACAGGCCATGTGCTTACTCAGCTGATCATTCCCCCAAACAGACTGCCGTTCAACTGGGGCAATATTGACCGGGCATCCCTTAGCGTACGATAATTCCCGATAGTGTTATGCACAACACGATCCCGAATCCTGTATCGTCCCCCACTATGCCTTGCTGCCGGTCACAATGTGTGCCGGTGAGTCAAACTCTACCGTTCCCTCCGCCGTGACGTATTGACTCAGAGCCTGCTCTGCCTCGTTCAAAATGCGCTTGATTTGCTCCTCGGTCAGATTAACGCCCATTACTGGCAGCCACCCTCGGAGGTCCGCTTTGACCATCGTTCTGATACTGGGAAATCGCGCCGTTCCGTGATAAGTCGCGATTTCGACTGACGTAACCCCGGCATCTCGAAACAGTGTGGTCAATTCTTTCCGATCCCCCAAAACGAAAGGTGCCCGCAGCACATCGGCCGCCTTTTGCCCCGCGATACTTTCAAGCAAGGCTATCTCCGTAGGGTAGGCCTCCGATTTCTCCAGCGACTCCCAAACAGCCACCGCCAGCCGACCGCCGGGGGTCAAGACGCGCATCATCTCGCTCAGTGCCTTGGCCCGATCCTGAAAGAACATCAGTCCAAACTGGCTGATAACAGCGTCGAAAGACTCGGCTTCATAGGGTAATGCCTCTGCTACGCCTTCCCGCCACTCGATTGTCGGCCACAACTGATTGGCCACCACCAGCATTCCGGGAGCAGCGTCAAGGCCTGCTACGAAGCCGTCGCCATCCAAAAATGATGCTGCCTCCCGAGCCAGGATTCCGGTACCGCACGCGACATCCAATACTCGATCGCCCGCTTTAATCCGCACCGCGTCCACTACACGCGGAGCCCATTGCTGGAATATCGCCGGTACATGGAGGTTTTCATACGTAGTCGCGGCACCCACCTCTGCTTCTGAAGCTTTGATTTTCATATATCCTTATCTCATGTCGTCTAACGCCGCTATAACTGGCAATTTTATTGCCTTATTATCATAACAGGCGGTGTTTTTCAATCTGAAAATGACGCAATGCCTTATCCATAAAGCATATTGAGGACAGTGAGCCTGGACTACAAATCGTGAATCATCAGATCGTGCGAGGCTTGGTTGATTGGGGCGAGGATAGTGATGATCGTGTTCCGCTCCTGCTCACCGATGGTCGTCAGATGACTTGGAAAGATTTTGGCCGTATGTTGATGGGCTTTGAAGGCTGGCAGTTTAAGCTGGAGATTCGCGACATCAGCGAAGAACTCTAAAAACTTAGTCGGTAGTGAGTCCACCGTAATAAATTTTTCCGTTACTATAAAAATGCCTATAGCCTAAATCCGGCTTCCGTAGCGTATGACCGCACGCCGGATCTCGTCAAGCGCGGCATGGCGCGTCATGAAATTCCGGTCTTTAGACTGGCGCGGTTAACCGTCGCCCAATCCGTTCAAGGCCATGGCCTTGGCGGCCAGCTTTTACTGGCGGCGGGCCGGCGTTATCTGTTTGTTGCAACACAAGCCGGTGGCGTCGCGCTTCTGATCGACGCCAAGAACGAACAGGTCGCTCAGTGGTATGCCAGCTATGGGGCCATACCCTTGCTCGATACTCCGCTGTCGCTGCTCTTGCCGTTCAAAACAATCCATACCGCACTCGCGGCAGCGGGCAAGCTGGAATAATACTGAGGGCAGGCATCGGTCAGCATGGCAACGGGGGTCCAAAAATGTTGTTGCGGTTGTCTATGCCTGGGGGCACAACGGATGTCTGTTGGTGGTAAGTCTTTCAAGGTAAAAAGCGCACGCTCTGCGTGCATCCGACCGTACTCCGCGTAGCGGAGTTCATCAGGGCAGGATGCCCGGAACCGAAAGCGCAGGGATGCGCCCATCTATTGGTATCGCCCTGCCCGCTTGGTGCGATGTTTGATCAAAGCGTATCGGCCTCTTTAATTACTGCTTTTGGGGTGGATGCCTAGCGCCGGAGGGGCGAAGCCCCTCCAAGAGTGCAATAAATTATAGAGGCGCTTTAGCGCCATCATGTAGAGCACCCAGGGATGGGTGCGATAAGGCCACGCAAGCGTGGGGCGACTACAGGGAGGTAGGAGGGTTGGTGTTTTTATGCCCATAACAGGCTATTGGTATGTTGTTGGTCAACGGGCTGGGTGTTAATAACAAGAGTTAATATGTGTTAATAGGTGTTAAGGGGCAGAAAATACCCTTTAGGTTATTGAAAGTTATAGATAAAAAAAACACTCCGGTGGGTAAAACCCCGACAATTGGTGGGTAAAACCCCGACAATTGGTGGGTAAAACCCCGAATTGCGGTGGGTAAAACCCCGATAATAATTTGGCGGTGTGTGAAACCCCGAACTTTGACTAAGTGGGTAATACCCCGATTATGGCATAGCGGTGTGTGAAACCCCGAAACTTGACCTGGGTGGGTAAAAACCCGAAAATAGCACGATGGTGTGTGAAACCCCGAAAGAAAAAAAGCCGTTGATGACCGACCGGTACCCCCAAACCGACCTGTTCCTCTGCGATGTCGCGGATGCGGTATTAAAAGACATCGTCCCACAACTCGAACACCCTTTTTATTCCCTGTCCAAGAAGCCAGAAACATCTATCAGACGCTATGAGCATAACGGCAATTGGCTGGAGGTAATGCCCAGCATCAAAGGGCTGGCGACGATCTATGACAAGGACGTATTGATTTATGCGATCTCGCAGATCATGGCGAAACTTAACCGGGGCGAGCGCGTTGATCGGGAGATTCGCATCAACTGCCACGAACTCCTGATCTTTACCAACCGTGGCACGGCGGGTAAAGATTATAAAGCCCTGTGCGAAGCGATCGACAGGCTGGCAGGCACACGCATAGGCACCAATATCGTGACTGCCGAATATGAAGAATATAACAATTTTGGGTTGATTGACCAAGGCTCTATCCGGCGGAAAAACGGCCTTGACGGGCGTATTCAGTGGGTTGAATTGAAGATTTCAGACTGGGTGTTTGATGCCATCAGAGCTAATGCGGTACTCACCTTAAACCGGGATTATTTCAGACTGAGAAGGCCGATTGAACGCCGTGTCTATGAGATTGCCCGCAAGCATTGCGGCCAGCAAAAAACATGGACCATCAGCCTCGAACTACTGCATAAAAAAAGTGGGTCCAAGTCCGCCTTAAAAGAATTTCGCAGAGCAATTAAAAACATCGGAGATCACAACCATTTACCCGACTATTTTCTTGAATATGCCCGCGGCCCGGATAGTGTCACGTTCAAAAACCGCACCGAATGGTGGAAAGATAAAAAGCCACCTGAAAAACGGCCTTTCATTAAAAACGCGGATACCTACGAAAAAGCCAGGGCCTATATTCCGCCCGGTGAAGACGTGGCCGCCTGGGAAAGCGATTGGGTGAATTTCTGGATCGACACCGGCTGCCCTCCCCTCAAAGACGCGGATGCGGCTTTTCTGGGTTTTTGCAAAGGTCGGCATGCCAATAAGCATCAGCAAAGCCTGTTTTAAAAGAGATCAATCGGATACCTGACCAGGTAATCGAATTAAAGTGGGGATTTGAGGTCCGTATGGCCCGAACGCTACGCTAAGAAAGTTTTCAGGCGAGGACTTCCAGACCTTTTCGATCAACAAGATCAAGCAACTTCATCGACGACCCGTTGGGCTTCTTCGCGCCACGTTCCCACTTCTGCACTGTCGAGACACTGGTATTCAGGTAAGCTGCGAATACACCCTGACTCGCTCTAGATTTTACGCGCAGGCGTTTGATTTGCACTGCGGTGTATTCTTTCACCGGCGGCAAACGCACGGCGTCGAACTCACGCAGTGTGGCATCTTTCATCACACCGGCATCGTGTAAGTTTTTGGCCGTGTCGTGCACGACTTCCAGGATTGATTTATCCATCGTCTTCTACCTCGATAATAGCGCCACTCTCAATGGCACGCGCTAACGCTCGGTCTGTGTAAGTCAGTAACTCCTTTGCCAATTTGTTCAAACCTTCTAATTCATAGTCCCTTGATGTTGGATCGCGCATTTTTGGCGAAGCCATACACGAAGAACGCTTTATTCCCGGCTTTGTAAGCCAGCAGCGTGCGCACACCGCCACTTTTCCTCGCCCTGCAGTGATCACGCGCTTTTTGAACACATGACCACCCAGGTTTGCATCCACCAGACCTCGCTCCATTTGCTCAACAGCCGCTATCAACGCACTGTCACCGAGGCCTTCCTTAGCCGCCCATTTACTGAACGCCTTGTTTTTCAATACGCGCATTTCAGTGTCCTGGTGGCTAAATCTATATATAGCACTAAGTGCTATATATTTGCCAATGGCGTTGTTTTAGAACCTCATCCAATCACAACGTCTCGGGACAGCCGGTGAACATAACAGGACGTAGACACAGCAACGAGTTTCAGCGAGCCACGGTGGGGCAATGCTGCTGCCACTTGTAGGAGGGTTGGTGTTTTTACGGTTATCCACGGATGGTCCGTGCTCAATACAGGCTAGCGCCTGTCTATGGGGTCATGCCTCCATGCAGACCACTGACCGGTATATCGAGTCAGATTTGCGGGAACGACATGAGTCAGGGAGGCGAAAACGCGTGAGAGAAACCTACTGAAATCACAGATAGTAAGGCTAAAATGTGTTATTGACACCCCTATAGTGTTGATCACCCAATCTTGACAGGTCACAACATATCGGTATGAACACATATGGCACAAGGTAAATATAAAAAGCTGATGGCTAAAAAAGCAAGAAAAGGATTGAAGGGCTATCCGATTGCTACGGTAGCGCTTTATGGTCCAACAAACGTCGTTGCAACTAAACTCGTGTGCGGAATTATTCAATATGAAGGAGCTGAAGCAGAACCAATGAAAAAATGGTTTTCTGAAAGAGACGTAAGAAAATCAGAAAAAATACTAGGTGAAGCACTGGTGCGTATTCCGGACCAAACTGGTCACCGATTCCAGTTCAAACTGGACACGCATTCCGGCCTAAACTGGACACCGATTCCGGTGCAAACTGGACAGTGATTCCGGTTTAAAACTGGACACTTTTTACCGGCCGACCGGAATCGGCTGAACGCAGTCAGACGTGGGATTTCCAAGCCACTTTTTGTGGCATCCTCCTCGCTTTTTAGCTCGGGAGGGACCATGGCAAATACAAGGAAATCCATGCGCAAAATACGACACGTACTCAAGTTGGCCCAGGAATCCGGGCTGACCAAACGCCAGATAGCTCGCAGTCTGTCGATGTCACCCACCACGGTCGGCGAATACCTGCTCCGTGCCGACGATGCCGGACTGAGTTGGCCGTTGCCGCCAGACTGGGATGATCGACAGCTGGAGTCAGCCCTGTTCCCCTGCCTGCCCAAGGGCCGCCACGATACCCGGCCTCCACCGGACTGGCCCACCATCCACCGGGACTACAAGCGTAAAGGCGTGACCCTGTTGCTGTTGTGGGAGGAGTACAAGGCGGTTAATCCCGACGGCATACAGTACAGCCAGTTCTGCGACCGCTACCGGGCCTGGGCAGGCAAGCTCAACCTGGTCATGCGCCAGCACCACCGCGCCGGCGAGAAACTGTTTGTCGACTACTCGGGGCAGACCGTACCGATCGTTGATCAGGCGACAGGAGAGATCCGCCAGGCCGAGATCTTCGTGGCCACTCTGGGCGCCAGCAACTACACCTATGCCGAAGCGACCTGGACCCAGAGCCTGCCTGACTGGATCACATCGCACATCCGTTGCTTCGAATACCTGGGCTCCGTCCCCGAATTACTGGTCCCGGATAACTTGAAGAGCGCGATCACTCGGCCCTGCTGGTATGAACCGACTGCCAATGCGACCTATGAGGACATGGCGGACCACTATGCCACGGCGATCTTGCCGGCACGCGTCAGGCGACCACAGGACAAGGCCAAAGTAGAAAATAGCGTCTTGCTGGTCCAGCGCTGGATTTTAGCCCGCTTGCGTCACCACACATTCTTCTCGCTGGGGGAGTTCAATGCTGCGATCCGGGAGCTGTTGATCGACTTCAACCAACGGCCCTTTAAAAAATTGCCCGGTTGCCGCCAGGACCTGTTTGAACAGCTCGATCGCCCGGCCATGCAGCCACTGCCGTGTGAACGCTATACCTATGCCGAGTGGAAGCTAGCCAGGGTCCACATCGATTATCACGTCGAGGTGCTGGGCCATTACTACTCGGTGCCCTACCAGCTGGTCAAAAAGCAGTTGGACGTGCGCATCACCGCCAACACAGTGGAGTTCCTGCACCACAACAAGCGGGTTGCCAGCCATCGACGTTCGGCGCTCAAGGGCCGCCATACCACACTCCCCGAGCACATGCCCCAGGCACACCGGCAATACGCCGACTGGACGCCGCAACGCCTGGTGCGCTGGGCCGAGAAGAGTGGTCCGGCAACCGCCGAGCTGATTGCGATCATTTTGCGGTCACGGGCACATCCCCAGCAGGGCTTTCGCTCCTGTCTGGGCATTATGCGCCTGGGTAAATCCTACACCGATGAGCGCCTCGAAGCCGCCTGCCACCGGGCTTTGCACCTCGGTGCCACCAGCTACAAGAGCGTGAAATCCATCCTCGACAAGGACCTCGACCGCGAACTCTTGCCCGAGACCGAAGAGAGCACCCACGAACCCATCGTGCATCCCAATATCCGGGGTGCCGGGTATTACCAATGACCTACCAGGAGAGACTCATGTTGACACACCCCACTTTGGAAAAACTCTACAGCTTGCGTCTGAACGGCATGGCGCGTGCGTTTGAGCAACAACAGACGATGCCCGATATCGACTCACTCTCAACGGAGGAGCGGCTGGGCCTGATGGTTGACCACGAAATCACCGAACGCGACAGCCGGCGGTTAACAACCCGTCTGCGCCGGGCCAAGTTCCGGCATAACGCTGTCGTTGAAGACATCGACTACCAGCATCCCCGCGCTCTGGATAAGTCCGTGGTCACCAAACTGAGCAGCTGCCAGTGGGTGCGCGAGCACCACAACCTGCTGCTAACCGGGCCGACTGGTATTGGCAAGAGCTGGCTGGCCTGCGCCCTCGGCCATCAGGCTTGTCGACAGGGGTTGAATGTCATGTATGTCCGCGTGTCGCGCTTCCTGGCCGAACTGGTGGTTGCCAAGGGCGATGGCCGCTATGCAAAGCTGATGCGGTTGCTGGCCAAGACTGACCTGTTAGTACTCGATGACTTCGGCAGCGCCCGACTCAAGGACGAACACCGCCGGGATTTGCTCGAGTTGCTGGACGACCGCTACGGCGTTCACTCGACCCTGGTCACCAGTCAGTTCCCTGTCGACACCTGGCACGAAGTCATTGATGATCCAACCCTCGCTGACGCGATCCTGGATCGCCTCGTTCACAACGCCTATAAAATACACATGACCGGAGAATCTATGCGAAAACGGCGAAAGACCTTGACCCAAACTGGACACCTGGAATCATAATGACACCCCCGCGTCGCTGCGCTCCGATGGCCGTCCGTTTTACGCCGGAACCGCTGTCCAGTTTGCGCCGGAATGACTTCCAGTTTTACCGGAATACGCAACTGGCTTTTATAGAAGAAAACGAGGCAACGTCCGTTGGCATGACCAAGGACATTATAGGCTGTCCTCATGAGGAAGGAATTGATTACCCAGAGGGTGAATCATGCCCAACGTGTCGTTATTGGAAAGGGCGTGATAGATTGACTCATGAAATGTTGCATTAATATAACAAGCCTGGTCAAGCTGACTCTGTGCCGTATCACCGCCGTTCCTCGCACAGTGTACCTTATCGGAAACGTTAGATTTCAATACATCATCATATAGCTGGGTTTTGGAGATGGATGATTACGAGAAATACGAAGAAGATTGCAAAGAGATTAGAAAAGCCAATCAGCGCCTGTTAAATGCGTTTGGGGTTTGGCTGAAATCATCAGGGCTGTCGAAAAAGACGATAGATAATCATGTCTCAAATATTGATTTCTATATAAACGAATACCTGCTTTACGAAGATGCAACTGAAGCAAGCGATGGTGTTCACGCTGTAGGCCTGTTTCTTGGTTACTGGTTTATAAAAAAGGCCATGTGGGCAAGCCATTCAAGCATCAAGGGCCATGCCACGAGCCTCAAGAAGTTCTACACTTTCTTGCAACAGCAAGATTTAATAGCTAAAGAAGACCTGGCTGATTTAAATCAAACGATAAAAGAAGACATGCCCGAGTGGTTGGAAACCCTGGAGCGTTACGATGATCCGTCAATTGAAGATGTTTGGTAGTGTAAAAAGGATCCACGGCAGAAGCTAGGCCATAACGATACCTGCCCAGTGGGGTGATTTTCGCTATTTCAGAGTGAATACCGCCCTACCCTATCAGCGAACATAGGCGCTCACATCAATGCTATCTGCATTGAGGCGTGCTCTAGCCAGATCATAATTGGTTTGCATCTGCATGAGCTGATCGGCTTTAGGACCAAAGGCTTTTTCAATTCGAATCGCCATTTCCGGTGACAAGGCCGCTTTTTCATTGAGCAATTTAGAAAGAGTGCTTCGCGCCACCTTGAGCACGCGCGCGGCCTCGGTCACTTCTAGGCCCAAAGGATTAATAACGTCTTCCCGGATCACTTCTCCTGGGTGGCTGGGGCTGTGCATCGTCATAAATCTCCTTCCTTTCTAGTGGTAGTCCACATAATCCAATTCTGAAGCATCTCCGGCGTCAAACTTAAAAAATTTTCCGGTGCTGCATCGAGGCCCCGGATCAGCTAAAACGGTGCGGCGCACACCAGAAAAAAAACACCAAATAGGACCCGTCTCTGAAACGGAGGAGTTTTTGGTACTTAAGCGAATGAAATCTGAAGTTTCTTGCCTGTGGCTCCGGCGACACGTTGCAGTGTTTCTATGGTCGTATTGACGACCCCGCTTTCAAGGCGCGCGATAGACGATTGCGATGCGTCCATGCGCTCGGCGAGTTGTTTTTGCGTCAATCCAGCAGATTTGCGCGCCGCAATCAGTGCAGAAGCAAGGCTAAATTCTTCACCCATTTGTTTATAGGTTTCTTTGTACGCGGGGTTTTTCATCCGCACTTTATGTAGTTTACGTACATCCGTCATTTTTTGATCTCCTTTACTCTTTCCAGTGCCAAATTAATTTCACGGCGCGGGGTTTTCGGGGTCTTCTTAATAAAAACGCGGACT
>RCMY010002916.1_pt1 | contig 15352 bp, 14 predicted proteins | sample 2041341 | NCBI WGS metagenome assembly RCMY01 (sample SAMN09708234, study PRJNA481090) | Marine sediment metagenome, whole genome shotgun sequencing project.
CGTCTCTAAAATCATGTGTGATTCTCTGTGCACTGACAGAGATGGCAACGAGAGATGCAATCAGAAATAATATATATCTTTTCATTTTACATCTATTTTACTGTCTGTCAATGTAATGTTCACATTCTCAAAATGGTTCAAAGACTCTACGATGGTTTCTGCATCCTTGCTCTTATCCCAATAAAAGTGCAGACGCAGATGTCTTGACTTGTCTGAATTATAAACCACCTTTAGTTTATAATATGAAGATATATCATCCAGTATGGTTTGTAATTCTACGTTATCAAACGACTGCCCTTTTTGTGTGGTTGTAGTATCCGCATCGGTTGTTTCTGTATCAATGCTCTTGGCAGCTTTGTCTGTAATCACTCTGTCAATCTGTGCCTTCTGCTTAGCTTGTTTCTCAGATGGATTTTTATTTAATACGATTGCTGCATAGGCTACACCTGAAACTAATAGTATGCCAATGAATACGGCTGCTATCTTGCTCCAAGAGAAATGCTGGAGATGTTTTGTCTCAAACTCTTTCAGGGCTTTATCTACGTCTATATCATGCCTCTTAGTATAGGCATCATCTGCCTTTATAATAAGATCATAATACTCACGGGTTTCTTTGTCTGCAAGTATTTTTTGCATTTCCTCTTCGGTATAATGCTCAGGATGCTCTATCATATCAAGCAACCGTTCTATTTTTTCATTCGTTTCCATATCCATCCGTTTATTTGAAATTGGCTTTTAACGTTTTAAGAGCTTGTGAAAGATGCTTATACACAGCCACCTGACTTATTTTCAGTTCGTCGGATATCTCTCTATACTTCATCTTACGCTCATATTTCATAATAAGTACTTGCCTGTCTCTGGGCGTTAAAAGGGTATCTACCATCTCTCTGAGTCTCTGCATATCGGGTGTGTCATTATTAATGGCAATGGATGGCTGTGAAGACTCAAGGGTGAGCAAATGGCACACACGCTCTTTGATACGCTTGTGATTAAGCAAGTCCAGACAGCGATTGCGTACACACATCAAAAGATAGTTTCGCGACTTATCCACATAGGGATTGATAGTTTCATCCCAAATCTCTGTGAATATGTCACTCACAATGTCCTTTGCTTCTTCTTCATCCTTAATTATAAGCATGGATAGTCTTAGCATCTGCTTATAGTTATTTTTGAAAAGCTCTTCAAATTGTTCTTTCTTATGCATACTTATTTTGCTGTCGTTGTCTATATAACGAATGAGTTTTGATTTTACTAACCCTGAAAATCAAAAAAGTTTGAATGGATCGATAAAATATTATAGTATGCCCCATAAACTATAAGCGGTTAAGCTTTTCTTTAGAAGCATTTCCTTTTTTATTATTAAACGAATATGTAATGCTCGACGAACAAAACATGAAGCTCCCTTTCTGTGGTCAAGATAATTAACACCATTGGCTTCCACTAGATTTTTCCTCCCTTACATTCACATACCGACTTTGAAGGTATGCGTATGTCGTACTGATATTTCTTTTTTACGTGTGTATGAGAGACCATTATATATGTTTCTCGTGAACAGAATGCGAAAGGACGAAACTGAGGTAGAAAGAATAATGGGAGTGAGCAGTAGTACCGTGAGGTCGATGAAATCAAGAATAAATGGCCGAAAATATAGAATGCAATAATAAAGGCTACCGACAGGTAGCCTTTATGGTTCTTTAATACTGTGATATGTTATTAAGCTTATCCATATTTTTATTTTCCAGTTTCTGTTGCAACATAGTCTTTAAGGCATTTATATCTGACAGATGCGTGTTGGGACAGAATTTGTCTGAATGCATATAGCGCAGTACGCTCTCATAAAAGGCTCTTCCTTCGGGATATTTTGTTGTCTTTTCCAAGTCGCTCATACAGATAAGAAGTTTGCCTTTCCCAATCTGAAATTCAAATATCAGTCCTAGTTTATGGTTTCGTTCAATATTGTCTATCACCTGAACTATCGGTCTGTACTCTTTTCCCAGATTATCAAGTATTGCAGGATGAGACTCTTTAATTATAGGGAACCATTGCCAGTTGGTGTGCATTTCTGTTGGGAAATAATTGAATATTGGATGTTCTGGATTGGTAAGTATTCCAAGAGTACCGGGAGAAACGGCCTTTTTGTTGCTCTCGCAAATCGTTTTAAACATGCGGTAGTTCCAGTAATCGGTCATGAAAAGTCCGCCCACCTGATCTTTCACAAAATCTGTTGAATCAGGCATCAGTAATACCTTAGCTCCCTTTAATAGTTTTTGTCCAATTTCATCGGTCATCTTATGTGTGATGATGAGGCCCTTTTTCAATTGCTCTGTATTGTTCTCATTAGGATACACCCATATCTGATAACTGTTATATCCAATTCCTTTTTGTGTCATACCCGTATCATCAAGAAATCCCAGTTCCATCGTAAGGCATGTAGGCTCTTTAAATCGTGATAGATCGATGTCTATATTTCCAATAGAATCCAATCCCTCTCTTATAAATCCCCCTAACACGATGAAATATTCAGTTTTGTCACCTTGTTTAATCTGGCAATAAACTTCAGTGTCGTTGAAATGACCGCCTGAATAATTTGCTACTTTTATCTTTGCTTTCAGATGTTCACTATTGCTGAAACAATATTTGTCTGATATAAGAAGCGGTACAACCGGACTGCACCATTGTCTCCACTGTTCTTCAGAAACTATTTCTTTGCTATCCATAAAGGCATCCATGATACCTACGTATGCGCTTCCTTGACCAGGGTAGTCCTGAATGTCAAGCAACTGAAATCCTGCCATGTTCTTTGTACGCAAGTCCATTTCTATATCAGCTTTATAGAGTAATGCGCTCCACATTCCACTAGCTTTATGAAAGTCTTCTGCTTGATCAAGCATTCCTGCATTTTCAAGTCTTTTGCGGAATACTTCCATGTTATATGGATAAAGAACTCCAGTATATTTCTTTATTTCGTTGAAGTCGGGATAAGTCTGAAATTGTCCTGTCTCATGGCTTATTACAGGAACGGTAGCCTTGTCGCAAGCCTTGTCGAAGTTTAACGATGAATTCGGGTAGAAATGGTTTATCATTCCACCTTCGTAAGCATCGGCATAAGAAAACGAGCCACGTGTATGTGTATTGTATTTGCCCCAACCTTCACCGCCTATTCTGCAAGTAGTGAAATAGTCCATTCCAGGTTTTATACCTTGGTATCCCAGATAATAATTGCTGCCGAACGTATAAAGAATCTTTGGGGCAATCTTTCTGAAGTCATCGGTGAATTCTTTCATTTTTTCAATGCTTCCCCATAGTTCATTACCTAAAGCCAACATCACAAAAGAAGGATGGTGTGAGTATTCTCTCAAAATATTAACGCCTTCCTTATGAAGAAAAGTCATCAACGTTGTATCTTTTGCGTTGAAATCGCCCCAAAAAGGTAGCTCGGGTTGCAGATATATTCCTATAGAGTCAGCAACGGAAAACGCAGCCTCAGGAGGGCACCATGAATGAAACCTTATATGATTGATTCCATATTGCGCCAATTTGCCCATATATTTCGCCCATGACGGCTTATCCATTGGCACGTGCCCAGTTATAGGCCAGACACAAGCATCGTGCTTCCCACGCAAAAAAATCATGTGACCGTTGGCAAAGAAATGATGTTGGTCGGCATGGAAATCCTTAAAACAGTCATTTGTAGGTCCGTTATACGTGTTTGTTGTGTCTTCTGATGCGTTTTCTGCTTTAATATATATTTGTCCAATAATTCCATTCCAGTTAGTCTGTGTATCTTCTGTATAGGCATGACTGCTTGCATAAATCTGTTGCGGCACACCGCTAGCATTGTCCACGATTATCGTAACGTGGTGTAGTCCGGGTTTCTTTATTCGGAGTATGTATCTTTGAGGTGTAGATATATCGTTGCTAGAGCCAACATATACGTTGTCTAGATATACTTGCGTTGGCTTTGTACGTTCAAGGAATAATGTTGGTCGTGTATTCTTCCATGCTTTCGGAATCTCAACATCGCGTTCGTATTTCGCTTTTCCGCGATATGTAAACAGTCTTGTTAGGTGAGTTGTCTCTTCTTTTGACGATGGCTGGTAACCTAGATGGTTGGTGTCTGTTGTCCCTGGAAGCATAATCGTATGAGGCGTTATACTTTCGTTTGAAATCTGCTTCCCGTCTTTATCAGTAAGCAAACTGCATTTCCATTCTCCTGCAAGGTTTATCCTTTGTGCCTTAGCAAAAGGGCACATCGCGATAAAAAGCATAATTGCAAAATAACTTCTTGTTTTCATTTGTCTTTTATGGTTTAGCTGAGTGCAAAGATATGAATAATATTTTAAAACGTTTATCAATATCATCATCATGCTATATTGAAATATGGTTAATCAAAGTTAAGTTGAAAAATATCTTCTTCGATTATTCCGCTATTCCTACTTTTTGGTAACTACATTACTTTTTGGTACCTACTTGCGAAATGTTATTCTAATCAGTATCTTTGCATCGTAACAAAGATATATTATTAACAAATTAAAATATAACGATTATGAAGAATGTAGTTTTAATCGGTGCAACTGGTTATGTAGGAACAGCACTCTTAAATGAATTGCTAAGTCGTGGACATAAGGTAACTGCAATTTCGCGTGATGCGAGCAAGGTAAAGATACAGAATGAAAATCTAAGTGTTGTTGAGGCTGATGTCACAGATCCTGCCCAGTTGGTAAAGGTGGCTGAAGGCAAAGATGCCATAGTATCGGCATACAATCCGGGGTGGGGTAATCCTCATATTTATGAAGATACTCTAGAGAATTACCCTAAGATAGTCAAGGGTGCAAAACAGTCTGGCGTATCTCGTTTGTTAATCGTAGGTGGTGCTGGCACTTTGTTTGTAAAACCGGGTCTTCGCCTCATGGATACCGGAACTTTACCAGAGGCTTGGCTACCAGGTGTTAAGTCATTAGGTGAATTCTATCTCAACACGTTAATGAATGAGAAAGAACTTGACTGGGTATTCTTGTCTCCGGCTGCAAATCTCGGTAACCTTAAAACTGGTGTCCGTACTGGAAAGTATAGAGTAGGTAAGGATGATCTGCTAGTTGATGAAAAAGGAGACAGTTTCATCTCTGTTGAGGACTACGCTGTAGCTATGATCGACGAACTTGAAACACCTAAGCATCATAAAGAACGTTTCACTGTGGCTTACTAAGCGTATAGTATAATGATTATTTCATTATACTACTACACTATTGAAATTCTCTTTTGCCCATGTTATAAGTCCTTCGAGACTTGGAATGAGGCTTTTACCAATATCGGTCAGTGAGTATTCCACACGAGGAGGAACTTCAGGGTATAGTTTACGATTAACAAGATGATTGCTCTCCAGATTTTTTAATGTCTGTGAGAGCATTTTTTGTGAACAGTCTGTCATGTTTCGACGAAGTTCATTAAATCGCATCACTCCATTCTCAGATACATACAAATGATAAAGCACGAGCAAAGACCATTTGTCACCGAATTTGGCTAAAACGTTACGAATTGGACATGTTAGATATTCTGGATTCACTATCTTTTCTTTCTTTTGCATAGTATTCTCTTTGTTTTATATTTGCAAAAGTAACGATTTCTCACATAGTTACTATTAGTTACTTAGTTAATCTTGGTTAACGAGTAGAGTTGAATTAATCATTGTTCACGACACGCTATCATGATTTTCTCATATATTGCTGATTTTACAATGCCATGAACGCCTATTGGAATATATTCTATTCCAATTATCAATTAGCTAAAGTCATTCTTTACACAAAAACATCCCTGCTCTGATTATTTAAGAGCAGGGATATTATACTTCAAAAACTTCTATTTAAATACTCTCTAATCCTTCATCCTATTTATTAGGACTGAATTCTACATTAGCGACAATTTTTACATCATTGCTGATCATAGCCTCTGGAAATTTGGGGCCAAGGTTATAATCCGAGCGTTTTACGACTCCTGTTACCTGGAAACCGGCAGTAGTTTGTTTGTTCATCGGATTAATTATCTTTCCGAAGAATACCGCATTCAGTTTGATAGGTTTGGTTATACCATGGAAAGTTAGGTTACCATATATATAACCTTTCTTAGCATTCAACTTCACCAGTTTGGTACTTTTAAAAGTCAGTGTAGGATATTTCTCGGCATCAAAGAAATCAGCAGACTTCAAATGATTGTCACGAGGCGTGACATCAGTATTGATACTTGCAACCTTAGCCTCCAACGTGATTTTGGCATCACTGTAGTCAGACTTTGATGTGATAACTGTTGCACTGAAATCAGAGAAACGTCCGTCAATTTCTGAAATCATAAGATGTTTAACTACAAATCCTAGTCTTGAATGCTGAGGATCATTTGTCCATGTTGTCTGTGCACTTGCTGCTAATGCTGAAAGCATGATTACAGCTAGAATAATGTATTTTTTCATTGTTATTTTATTATTTAAAAATTTAATGTTCATTGTTCTTATTTTATTCATTGTTATACTGCAAATATAATAAAAGAAAAAGATAGACACTGTACATATTTCAGAAAAGAATAAACTTGACTATCATATTTTGATTAAAAGTTTATTGAAACTACAGCAAAAGAATCTTATATTGTTTCATTTCTCCTTTTATTTATCTTTAAAAGGCATTGATAATCACTCAATTAAGAGCCATGTAAATCACGAGCATAATGTAACTAATGCTTCCTTTTTACTTCAACAAAATCAGAGAGAACCATTTCTTTTTCAGACATAAATATTGCCATTAGCTATAATAAATGTATCTTTGTATTCTTAATTTAAAATAAGTTTCTTGTTTATGTTAAAGTTAGAAGAAAATAAAGGCATACCTCGGTATCTTATCATAATGATGGCAATAATGGCTGGCGTGTCAGTTGCTAATTTGTATTATAATCAACCGCTGTTGGAACTTATTCGATTAGAATTTTCTGTCACAGAAGTACAGGCCAACTTAATCTCTGTGATTACTCAGATTGGTTATGCAACAGGATTATTTCTGATTATTCCTATGGGTGATTTATATTCTCGGCGCATGATTATTCTCATCAGTATGCTGTCTGCAGCACTTGCATCGGCAATCATCGGTTTTGCCCCAAGTCTGATTCTGGTATGGATAGCGTCCTATTTCCTTGGCGTTTGTTCTGTAATTCCCCAGTTATTCATTCCTATAGCAGGACAGTTCTCTAGTTCTGAGAATAAGGCTCGTAATATGGGTTATGTACTTTCCGGACTGTTGATTGGAATTTTAACTGCAAGAGTTGTGAGTGGATATGTAGGTAACTGGTTAGGATGGAGAGCTATGTTTTTTATAGCTTCGGTAGTAATGATCATCAGTTGTTTGATTTCTGTTCGGGTAATGCCAGACATGAAATCCAACTTTCAAGGGAATTATCGTTCTTTGATGCGTTCTATACTGAAGATAATTGCAGCTCATCCAAATATCCGACTAAATTCCGTCAGAGCAGCTTTTGGATTTGGCTCTATGCTGGCGGTTTGGTCTTGTTTGGCTTTTCATTTAGGTCAAGCACCTTTTTATGCCGGAAGTAATATGGTAGGAATGTTGGGACTATGTGGCATCTTAGGTGCTGTTGCTGCTTCTGGAATTGGTAAATATATTCCTCAATATGGTATCGGTAATTTCTCCATCACAGGTGCTATAATACAGATAACAGGTTGGGTTATCGCATTTTTCTTTGGTAATAGTTATCCTGGCTTGGCGATATCTATTATCCTTATAGATGTTGGCTTGCAGTGTCAACAACTTAGTAATCAAAGTGGATGTATTCAGGAAATACCTGAAGCCAGTAACCGAGTGAACACTATCTTTATGACTACTTATTTCATTGGTGGTAGTTTGGGAACTTTTCTAGCTGGTTGGGGATGGAAGCTGGCTGAATGGACGGGTGTTTGTGCAATGGGAGCGGGAATGGCTGTTATATCCTTAGTTATTTCTTTGGCTAGCCTTCACAAAAAATAAAAAAGGATACTTACAAGTTTGTTACAAATATTCTCTCTAAACTGATGAGGTAAAGAGGATATATAGAACATGTGTAAACATCCTTTTTAAAATCATTACAAAAATAGAGACTACTATCAATTTCCTTACAGATATATTTTTCTTATGCATGAATGTTTGTTTGCTATCCGCAGAGAATAATCTATTCTCCTGCAGATGGCGCAGAGGAATGCTGCAGGGCTGCATTATTTCGCAGAGAAAGACAGTTTGGGCAAATGAAACAAACAACAATAACGGCCGTTCTCACGGAAATAAAATTTAGAAACAAAAGAAAAACGGCCTCTACTGCTCACGTAATTACTGAAAACGGGCATTAAACACACCTAAAGGTGTCAGGAAAAGGCAGCAGAAAGTTCCTGCAAGTGAGAGCAGAGTCAAGTTTACTTGAACTATGCCGAGCGCAGCTGAACTTCTTCAATGAAGAAAATCCGCTTGCGTAATATACTCCTTAAAGACCTTTCTTCTTTGAAGAAGTTCATCGTAAATAAGCTTCCTCTGCTCATGGCTTAGCGGGAACTTTCTTGTAGTTTTTTCTTGGCACCTTTAGGTGCGTTTCGTGTAAGCGTTTTTTGAAAATCAAGCGAATAACTCAAGCGAATTTCCTTTGTTTTTGCATTTTATTTCCGTGAGAACGGCCGTTAAATCACATAAGGAAAGAACAAGGAAGCAATAAGGAAAAAGAACGGAAAGAACTCTAAGTTCGTGCAAGTGAGAGTAGAGCCAAGCTAGCTTGAACTATGCCGAGCGCAGCTTATATTCATGGAATAAATAAAATCTAAGGAAAAACCGTCAATAAAATTAGCGTAATTAAAATATTTATTTTTTATAGAGCACCTGTAAAACGACTTAGAATTAAGGATCATGTTTAGAGAATGCTACCCCCTAAATAGAAAAAGATTCCAGAAAAAAAAGAAAAATAACCTACATTATATACATTCTTGACACAAATGACTATTTATCAATAGTTTAAGTTATGTATATTAGTGCCTTTTCCTACATTTTTCCTACATGGTTCCTACATTATATGCACCTATTTGTACCTAAAACGATGGAATTTGATTAAAATGCAAGACGCAAGACGCTTTTTTTATTACGCCATTACGTCATATTTCCAGCTATAAAACAAATCATCATAATGCCTCGAATAGGAATTAAGGTAATAGGTATTTTGCTTCTATCTGTAAATAAATTTGTACAATAAACAGAGTCGTAAAGCATTTCAAGATGTCAACCTTGTCAGTAAGACATTTTAGAAACCATGATGATAATCAATAACAGCTTTAGAAAATGTATAGTGATTCAGTAAGTATAACCACAAATGATGATAATCAATTCATATTATAGGCAAAATGTATGAAGCACAACAAGAATAAAATCACCTTTTTCTGTGCGCCTTTGAGTGATTAGGGCCTTATTACTCTGCAAAGCATGTAGGATAACAGAGTGATTAGGCCCTAATCACTCCCTAAAATGTATAAGAATGGACTCTCCTACATAAGCTAACGTATTGTATAACAATGCGTTTGGTAAAAACATGTAGGAAACGGCATCAAAAACTCGTAAATTTTATTTGTAGTTATTGAGGCTTTTGTGATTCATCTGCGATTATCACCGAGAGAAAGATTTAGGAGGTCAGACAAATACTTGAATAACACAAAAGTCTCTTTATCAATATATAAGTTCTATTTAATATATAATATATATTTTGGGTATCATTTGCAATTTTTGTTCAGCTACTCGTTCTTTTTTACTGATAATAATCTTCATGTACCATGGTTCAAAAAGCTTAAAATATCCTGTTTCTTCTTCAGCGTCTGTTGGGTTGAATACTATTTCTGATTCAAAAGAATCAAATTTTGTTCCTGTATATTTTCCCTTTTTTGATTCAGCAAGAATATAAGCTTTATATCTACACAAAGATGGATAATAAACTCCATTAATAGCAGAATATACCACCTTTTGATTTACAATCCATTTTGAATACTTCCAGCCCGTAAGAATATTTATTGTAGCTCGAGTAAAACTATTCGTATTGTTATCTATATTATAATTAAGTCCAGTATCTCGTATGACAGAGAGAATGACACATTTAGCTGTATCTACATCTATATATCCTTTGTCTTCTTTATCATATTTTGTAGACTTAAAATAGAGCTGAACAACATTTCTGTTTTCCGTATAGAAAGCATCATTAACTTGGAATTTATGTTGTTTAAGGAATTTCATATCTAATTCTTCAACAAAATCATGATAAACCATTCTCTTCATATTTGTGAAGTCGCAACCTGCAGTGCTATCTTTGAAATGGATATAACCTTTAGATGGCTTGATTTCAAAACCATTGTTTGTTGATGATGAAGGAAACCTGATTATACCGGAATTCTCAAACCAATATCCACTATTGTTACTTGCATTTCGTGTGTTATAACTATAGTGAAAGTTTTCTGTTTTGGTGCAGTATTTATCTTTCTTACTCTTAATAAACTTTTTTATGAAAGGACGAATCCAAAGTGGTTCTGTATTACAGACAACGACTTCTGACAATATATTCTCTTTAGGAACGAGAAATACGGTATCAGTTAAAGTCGTTAATGTTTGTGGTTTGAAACTTACATGACTAATACAAAGTTTTTGAAATGGGAAATTTATCGTTGAAATGCCTTTTTCGTTAGTAACAGTACCTTTATATTCTCCTTTTTCTGCTTTATACACATTAGCATATTGTATCGGCATTTTGTTGGTCGCATTACAAACAACAATTTGTGACTGAGCCATAACGCTTTGTCCATAAGCAAGAATTGTGCAAATGATAAATATTATTTCTTTTATTCTCATGTCTTTTACGTTTAATTCTTATATATTAAAATCTTAGGCATTGTTGTCTAATAAATTTGGTTGTCTTTGTATATCATATTATTTTGAGATTAAAGGAACGAATGCTGTTTATAGAAATCTCTCATGGTATAAAAATAAAACGCCCCGCCGATTTAAGCATAGGAACGAGGCTTGGCAGTTTCTAGTGATGCAAATGTACTTCATTATATTTAGTGCAAGTCTTTTATTAAATATTTCAGTGTACTTTTCTCCGTTTTAAAAGCATACTAATTATTAGTTTCTTTTACAGGAACTTTGTATTCATATCCTTTGATAGACAGACCTATGTTGATAGGTATTTTTTCGATCTTACTTAATTCTGGGGCACGAAGATAGCATTCTTTTAAATATATAGGGAATACTATCATTCCGTTGCTTTGAATGTCTACAATTTCCATGCTTACATAATATCTTTTGCCGTGGGTAAAATATAGTTGCTCCTGAGGTTGAAAAACAATAGACTGTTTTACTTGAGATTTCTCTATAACAGAATAAATAGGTTTGTGCAATATGTTGATTAAGCTGTCCTTACCCACAATTTCATACATATTGATGCTCAAAGTACATTTGCTATATGTGCATTTTTTGACATCCAGATTAACATTTTTGACATGAAAATCATGCTCCGGATTTACAAACACACCTATTTCTAGTCCAATATTATCTAGCCCTTCATAGGCCGCCTCTCCTGGTAAGCGGAGTCCCTTGTGCTTCAGCGTCTTTTCTTTCATCTTTTTGCCAATAACGGCAAAATCATGGAGCATATATTCTGAAGGTTCCATCATTACATTTAGATGACCTTTGTCTGCAATGTCGCTGATGTCAACGGTTTTAGGTGAGTAAGACACGTGACTGAATATAAGTTTGGAAGAATTTCCATCTGGTATTTTGACGGAGAAATTACCATGCGCATCTGATATTGTTCTTATATCTCGATCTTTGACCTCTACTGTTACGTATTCAATGTTCTGCCCCTTGGCATTCTTTACCGTTCCAGTAAGATGCTTCTCCGTTTGGCATAGTGCTGATAATGATACTGCTATGCCGAGTAATAATAAACTAAATCTTTTCATATTTTTTTGTAGTTAATCCTTGATTTTGCAAGTTAATATTGTTCAAAGGTATTACAAACGAGCGCAGAATCATCAAACTTGTTTGAATGTTATGCCGAGTGCAGTCTACCTTATCCAAAGGTATTACAAACGAGCGCAGAATCATCAAACTTGTTTGAATGTTATGCCGAGTGCAGTCTATCTTATACAAAAGTAGCAAATTTAATACAATATTCATGCCCTTGTGTCAACTCCTTATCTAAAAATAACATAGTTATGGAATCATTAAACATATTAATCACTTTTGCATGTAAATATGTAGAAAACTTATTCATTTTATTATAAATGAGACATCAGTAATGACAAATTTAAACTAAACATTAACCAAATAATTCTATTAACAATAAAAACTGTAGTTTATTTTGCATTGTTATCAATTTGCAGTACCTTTGTAATGAATTAATTAGGCTTAGTCTTATGAGAATAATAAAATTTATCAAACAATGGACGTTGCTATTTGCTATTTGCATGGGAACAATAATTTATCTCCTTTTTTCACGTATCTCGTTTCTTGTACCAATAGGTGATGTTGCTGGGCCTCGTTTGGTAAGTTTGATGCCCTTTGTTATTTTTACGATGCTTTATGTCACCTTCTGTAAGATCAAACTTGATGAATTTCGACCTCGTAAATGGCATATCGGTTTACAATGTATTCGTACATTACTTTCAGCAACTGTAGTTTTAGTTATTTCTTTAACAACATCGGCTGAGACTAAAATGATTTTGGAAGGAGTCTTTATCTGTGTTATTTGTCCTACGGCAGCCGCCGCCCCAGTTATCACCGAAAAACTTGGTGGAAGTATTGCTTCAATGACTGTATACATGATTATAGCGAATTGTTTCACTTCTATAATTATTCCTCTTTTCTTCCCAATGGTAGAAAAATCAGCGGATATTACTTTCCTTTTTGCTTTTCTGATGGTGCTAAAACGTGTACTTCTTGTTTTGGTATTGCCTTTATTACTGGCGCTATTTACGAGAAGATTCTTACCGAAGATAATAATTTGGCTAAAGTCAAAATCTAATATTGCTTTCTATTTGTGGTCCTTCAATCTTTCTATTGTTATGGGGTTGACTGTGCGAATGATTACTCGTTCACAGCTTATGGGTACCACAATGGCCTTATTGATTATTTTACCGTTGATTATTTCCATATTACTTTTTGGTATTGGTAAACTGGTTGGTGGTTTCTGGGGAGAGAGTATTGCTGGCGGACAGGCTTTGGGACAAAAAAATACTGTTATAGGAATATGGTTAATGCTTTCCTTTCTTAACCCGACAGCAGTTATTGCGCCGTGTGCTTATGTTATCTGGCAAAATATAATTAATGCACTACAGTTGTGGTATAAAGGAAAATATGGCTATTTGAAATGGTAGTGTTTTAACTGATAATATGTTATAGTATCAGTTATAAGAAATTCAGGGGGGCCTAGTAAGCCCCTATATTAATTAGTGCTTACTAGTCTATTATCCTTTTGTTGGGCTTTCAGGCGGCTTAATAAGTCTATTGAGTAAGACTAATATCAGCGACTTAAGAGCCTCAATAGGGAAGGATATGCTGTTCTCCTTGATGATTATTTATCGATATGTATCAATCAATAATAACTTTATCCCTTTCTTTTGTTCGGCAATAATATCATTCATCCTGTCTTCTGGATTTGTAAAACCGTTTTTATGGGCATAATAGTATGTATAATCTAGAGGAACCTTTTTATATATCTCTCCATACATTATATCTTCTTTCTCAAAATAATTATAAATCTTACAAATATCATAAAGTCTTCGTATTGCCTCTTTATTGGGAATATAAGGATTTTTTTTATCATCTGTGACGTAATATGCAAAACGTGTCAAGAATATATGTCCCTTCTTTGTCTTCAGATACATTTCGGGGACGCCTATCGTGTCAGATTTACAACGAACTCTATTGTTTACAATAGAACTAATTGTCATAAAGTCTTTATGACTTAAAAGTATTTTATCATTGGGCTGCAAACGATCAGAATATTTAATTATATTATTTATTCCTGTAGATGTATACGATTCTACGAAAATCGTTTGAAAATAAACAGTAATTGAATCTGATGACTTCGGTATATTTCGAGTCTTCTCGTGCGTATAAAGAATTCCAATACCGATACATACTGAAATTAAGAAGAAAATTATTAAACCTATTTTTTTCATTTTTCTATTGTTGAAATTGAACTAACTGCTTTATGGAGTTTTCATAAGTTGTCATTTTTAGATGATGTTCCCAAAATATTCTACTTGGTATTTCTTATGATAAAGTGATTGTGTTATGAGTAAACTAATAATTATCTATAATCCTTTTTCTCTTTTGTCTTTCATCAGTGCCATGAATAAATATCTTATCAGCAACAAGCTTTACCAAATTCAGCAAATTGGTAGGTTGAGTTTTATACCATATCATCGCTAATTCATCTTTATCCACCTTAAATTTCGGATAGTTATTTTGGGGCTTTATACCATATATGACTACTTCTCCCAATCTATATGACGTTGGTGATAAAAAGACGGTGTCACGTAATTCACTATTACGTAATACCAACTTCTCATTAAATGTTTTATCAAACTCTACTGTAGCAAAATTATTTGGTAAATCAACAAATCCACTAGCATCTGATTTTAGAACTAAATGACCATCAACGGTGACAGATGCATTATCAATAGGTTGATGACATGAAATATCAATAATAACACACCTCTTATTCGCAAATGCTTTATTCGCAGAAATAATAGTAATGGTGAATATTATGATAAAAGAAATAGCTTTTGTTCTCATGCTTTTTGTAGTTAATCCTTGAGTTGTAAGTTAATTTTATCAAACGGTATTACAAATGAGCGCTTGAATGTTATGCCGAGTGTAGTTTACCTTATGGAAAGTACAAAGATAGTAAATTTAATAAAAGCAAAAGTTTTTAGGACTACTCTTAACCTAAAAATAACATAGTTATAGAATCTTTAAACATCTAACTATACTGATTTGAGCTTCAAACAAATGTAAGTGTTAAAAATAAAAACTACAATAAAATAACGAAGGCTTGATATTTATATTTGTATCAAAAGTATTAATAACTAAAGTTTCCCACCCTAATAAATAGATGAAAAAAAAATAATAGTTTGTCGAATTTTCTTTGTAAATTAGTAATCGATAAACAACTGATTGTCAAAGATAAAACAACAAAACTGTTATGGAAGAAAAAATAGAGAAAATATCTGAGTTATCCAAACTCCTGAGTGTTAAAAATCGAATGAGTGATGATTTATTTCATCTTTTTGGCAAGTTTG
>RCMY010002918.1_pt1 | contig 15349 bp, 14 predicted proteins | sample 2041341 | NCBI WGS metagenome assembly RCMY01 (sample SAMN09708234, study PRJNA481090) | Marine sediment metagenome, whole genome shotgun sequencing project.
TCGCGGCGACGAGGTCGGCGAGGACCTTGCCGTCGGGGTCGCCGACGACGTGGACCGGACCGTGGATGTCCTCGATCTGGCTGATGAGCTCGGCGACCTTGCCGACCTCCGGGTCCGACACGCGATCCCCGACGTGCAGCGACCAGAAGACCTCACCGCGTCGCGCGTCGATCGTGGGGACGACGACGCGGGAGCCGCGGACCGTCGCGGCCAGTGCGTCGAGGCCGCTGACGCCGACCATGGGGAGGTCGCGCGCGGACGCGAACATCCGCGCCGTGGCCATGCCGACCCGCATCCCGGTGTAGAGGCCCGGGCCGACGCCGACCGCAACGGCGGTCACGTCCGCGACCGTCGACGCCGACTGCGCCAGGCAGAACTCGATCGCCGGGACGAGGAACTCGTTGTGGCGCTTCCCCATCCCGCAGGTCGCGCTCGCGAGGACCCGACGGTCGTCGAGCACCGCGACCGAGGAGGTGGCGGTCGACGACTCGATGGCGATGAGCAGCACGTCGGCCTCGTCGGTCGGCAGGGTCAGTCGGGAAGGAAGTCGAGCGGTCGATCGAGGCAGCGCCCGCGCGGCGTCAGCGTGATCGTGCGTGCTGCAGTGTCCTCGACCGCGTCCGCCTCTGCCGAAACGACGTCCGCGACAATCTGGACGTCGAGCCGGTCGGCGGGCAGCGCCTCGACGACGGCGTTGGCCCACTCGATCAGCGTGACGACGTCCTCGTCGAAGACCTCGTCACCGAGATCGCGGAGATCTCCGACCCGCTCCAGCCGGTACGCGTCCACGTGCACGATCGGCACGCGCGCCTCGTACTGCTTGACCAGCACGAAGGTCGGCGAGGTCACCCGGCGCTCGACGCCGAGCCCCGCGGCGAGCCCCTGCACGAGGCAGGTCTTGCCCGCGCCGAGATCACCCGCCAGCGCGATGACGTCGCCGGGACGGATCCAGGATGCGAGCGCGCGGCCGAGCTCCTGGGTGTCGGCCGGTGTCGCGCAGCGCAGCGACCGGGAGGTCACGTCGTCGGCCACAGCTGGCTCAGACGTTCGCGCGGGCGCGCTCTTTGAGGTTCGCCTCGGCGGCGGCCGCGGAGGAGAGCCGGCCGTCGAGGACCATCGACGCCATCTTGATGTCACGACGGATCGCCGCGGCGGCCCGGCCGTTGCCGCGGAGCGCGAGGACCGGCGGGTAGGTCGGGACGAGCGTGATGCCGTCGAAGATGTCGAAGCGGTAGCCCGCGATCTTGTTCATCGGCAGGTCGCGCTGGAGCAGCAGACGCGTCGCGTAGTCGCCGAGGGTCACGATCACGCGCGGACGCACGATGGCGATCTGCTGCATCAGGTAGCCGCTGCACGCCTTGATCTCCTCGATCTCGGGGCGGCGCAGGTCCGGCGTGACGCACTTCACGACGTTGGTCACGTAGACCTCGTCGCGGGTGAGGCCAGCGTCGCCCAGCGCCTTGTTCAGCAGGTTGCCGAGGGCACCCTCGAACGGGGCTCCGAGCAGGTCCTCGCGCTTGCCGGGCGACTCGCCGACGACCATGAGGTCGGCTTCGGGGTCCCCGGACGAGAACGGGACGTTGGTGCGCACCTCTGCCAGCGCGCAACGCGTGCAGGACGAGGCCTCGCGCTCGAGCTCGCGGTGGGTGGGCAACATCCGACGATCAACCTGTAGAGGGTTGCGCGGATCTGCGGCGGTGCGTGACACGTGGGGGTCCTCTCGCCGGCGAGGCCGTGAGTTCACGGGCCACCGGCTCCAGAAAGGGGGACGACGGGGCGAGCGTATCCAGCGCCTCGACGCGCCCGACCGGGTCCCGCCGCCTCGGGGCCACCTCCGGTCGCCCGGCAACGCCCACGAACGCCTCCGACCGTGCGCACGGAAATCGCGTCACTTCCAGACGCGCATGGAGCGCTCGCCCGCTGTCAGTTCTGCCTCGAACGACCTGCTCAGCGTGGGATCGCCGACTCCTCGCTCACGGTCGGGCGTCGCCGACGGCCGGAATGCCATGGATCGAACGTGCGGCCAGCGGACCCCGCCGCGCCGCTTCGGCCACCGCGGATGCCGCGAGCATCGCGACGAGGTCGATGTGGGCGTCGACGCGTTGGGTCGCCAGGCAGAACAGCGCGTCTCCGTCAGCCTGGGTGTGCGCGGGCTCGAGCGCGCGGGCGACGCCCGTGTGGCCGAGGTCTGCCACGCGATGCGCCGCCTGCTTGTCGAGCCGGGCGTTCGTGACGATCACGCCGATCACCGTGTTGGACGCATAGCCACCGTCGGTTCCGGGCGCACCGGGGCTGACGGGTGACGACGGAGGCGGACCGGACTCGGGCGGCCACGTGCCGCGCGGCGGCGGCGGCAGCTTCTCGACGTAGGGGAAGCGCGGGGCGCCCGCCGGAGCCCGCGTCCCGATCAGCACCGAGCCGTCCTCGCCGAGCACCTCCCCGACCGCGTTGTTGATCACCACGACGCCGACGACGAGGTCACCGTGCGTCCGGATCGCCACGCCCTGTCCCCCACGCCAGGCGTTCTGGAGCCCACCGACCTTCGCGACGGTCGTGCCCGTCCCGGCCCCGACGCTGCCTTCACCGACCGGGTCCTCCGTCGACGCGAGCTCACACGCCGCGTACCCGGACGCGCTGTCAGGGCGCTTCCCGGGGAAGGCGATGGACTGGTCGAGGCAGATCGCCGCGCCCACGATCGGGACCTTCGCGACGCTGACGTCGTAGCCGATGTCGTGCTCGGCGAGCCAGCGGACCACGCCGTCCGCGGCCGAGAGACCGAACGCCGAGCCACCCGCGAGGACCACGCCGTGACAGACGGTCAGCTTGCCCTGAGGCCCGAGGGCGTAGGACTCACGCGTTCCCGGCGACGCCCCGCGGATCGCGATCGCCCCGAGGGTCCCGGCCGGCGGCAGCACGACCGTCACTCCGGTCGGCGTGTCGGGTGAGGTCCAGACGCCCACCGCCACGTCGTCGAGTCCGAGCGCCATGGTCGGGTTCCGTCCGCCGCGGGTGTGTGCCACCCTGTTCGTGTGCGACGCGATGCCGCACACGGAGAAGGAAACCCCGATGCCCGACCTCGCGCTGCCCGACGGCGGCCGGATGCACCACGTCGTGACCGGCGAGGGCCCGACAGTCCTCTTCGTCCACGCCGGGATCGCCGACGGCCGGATGTGGCACCCGCAGGTCACCGCCCTGTCCGCGACGCATCGCTGCGTCGCACCGGACCTGCGCGGGTTCGGTCGTTCGCCCCTGCCGGACGGGCTGTTCGCCTGGCGTGACGACCTGATCCAGCTGCTGACCGCGCTGGGCGGCGAGCCTGCGGTCCTCGTCGGCTGCTCGATGGGTGGCGGCATCGCCGCCGAGGTCGCGCTCGTCCGTCCGGACCTCGTCGCCGGTCTCGTCGTCATCGCCGCGAACATCCCCGGGTGGGACCTCGACTCCGAGGAGCTCGAGGAGTTCGATCACCTCGAGGAGGAGATGCTCGAGGAGGAGGACTTCGAGGAGGCCGTCGAGCTGAACCTCGAGACCTGGGTCGACGGGCCGAAGCGCGATCCGGGATCCGTACGCGCGGAGATCCGCGACCTCGTCGGGCTGATGCAGCGCGCAGCGTTCGCCGTGGACGAGCCCGACGGCGTTGACGTCGACCGGCTCGACCCGCCCCTCGGCGACCGTGCCGCCGAGATCGTCGTCCCGACCCGCGTGATCGTCGGTGAGCTCGACTTCGACGAGATCAACGCCAACAACGCCCGCTTCGCGGCAACCGTGCCCGACGCGACACTGATCGAGATCGACGGCGCCGCCCACATGCTCTCGATGGAGCGCCCCGCAACCGTCACCGCCATCGTCCGCGAGCTCACCGGCGCCTGACGCCGGCGCAGGCGTCACCTAGCGTCCCCAGATGTGACGCCACGACGGGAGACGGCCATGACCGACCGCGACGACAGCCTCAGCTGGCATCGGGTGGCCGACGTCGACGGGATCGACGAGGGTCGCGTCCGGACGGTGAACGCCGGACACGTCGGTGTCTGCCTGTCACGGTTCGAGGGCAGCGTCGGCGCGATCGACAACCGCTGCCCGCACCAAGGCGGCCCGCTCGGCGAGGGCTCGATCGAGCGCGGCTGGCTGCGTTGTCCGTGGCACGGCTACGACTACCACCCGACCACCGGCAAGCCGCCGGGTGGCTTCAGCGACGGCGTCAGCGCGTTCGAGGTCGAGGAGCGCGACGACGGGATCTGGGTCGGCGTGCCTCCGGAGGAGCCGCGCGGCCGCACCGTCGGCGACGTCATGATCGACACGATGATCGCCTTCGGCGTGACCCACGTCTTCGGGATGGTCGGGCACTCGAACCTCGGGGTCGCCGACGCCATGCGCATCGCCGAGGCCGACGGCCGCCTCACCTACATCGGGATCCGTCACGAGGGCGCCGCCGCCTTCGCGGCATCTGCGTACGGCAAGCTCACCGGCCGGCCGGGCGCATGCTTCGCGATCGCGGGACCCGGGTCGACGAACTTGCTCACCGGCCTCTACGACGCCAAGGTCGACGGCGCACCCGTGCTCGCCCTGAGCGGGCAGGTCTCGTCGAAGGAGGTCGGACGCGGCGCGTTCCAGGATCTCGACCTGCTCGCGGCGTTCTCGGACGTCGCGACGTACTCGCAGGCCGTGCTGCCGGCGTCGGACCACGCCGAGCTCATGGCGACGGCGTGCAAGCACGCGATCCAGGACCGCGGCGTCGCGCACCTCGTCTTCCCGGACGAGGTCCCGTACGCAGCCTCGGACGCGGATCCGAAGTCGCCGGTCGGGCGTCTCGCCGATCTGGCCGTCGCGCCACCCGCCGCGGCGTTCGCGGACGCGGTGGCGCTCGTCGATCGTGCCGAACGCCCTGTCGTCATCGTGGGTCACGGGGCGCGCGAGCACATGGGTGAGGTGATCGCGCTGGCCGAGCAGCTCGGGGCGCCGGTCGTCACGACCTTCAAGGCGAAGGGGATCGTCGGCGACCGTCACCCGCTCGGCGCCGGGGTGCTCGGGCGCTCGGGAACCCCGGTCGCCTCGTGGTGCATGAACGAGTCGGACCTGCTGATCGTGTTCGGGGCGTCGTTCTCGAACCACACGGGGATCGCGGACTACAAGCCGATCATCCAGGTCGATCGCGACGCCTTCGCGGTGGGCCGGTTCCACCCGGTGACGGTCGGGCTCCTCGGCGACGTCGGGGTGACGGCGCGGGCGATCGCCGAGGCCGCGCGCGACGATGCCGACCGCGTGGACCAGCGAACGGTCGTGGCGGGGCGCTGGGAGATCTGGCGCGACGAGAAGCGTCGCCGGGCCACCGACGACGAGGGCAACGGCCTGTCCGCCGCAGCCATCATGGCGGCGCTCACCGACGCCGTCCCCGACGACGCCGTGCTCTGCGTCGACGTCGGCAACAACACTGCGGGCTCCCGGCCGCGATGGGCGCGTGGGCCGCGGTCCAGGCCGACGGCAGCGGTCGCAAGGTGATCTCGGTGTCCGGCGACGGCGGACTCGGCCAGTACCTGCCGGAGCTCACCACGCTCGTGAAGTACGACATGGACGTCTGCCACGTCGTGCTGAACAACTCCTCGCTCGGGAAGATCTCGAAGGAACAGCGCGCGGCGCGGCTCGACGTCTGGCAGACCTCGCTGGTCAACCCGGACTTCGCCGCGTTCGCGACCAGCTGCGGGGCGCTCGGTGTCCGGGTGACCTCGTCCGCCGATCTCGCCGACGCGCTCGCGACCGCCATCGCGCACGACGGCCCGGCGCTCGTCGAGATCTGCCAGGACGTCGAGCTCCTGTGACGCCCACCGCGCCGCGAACGAGAGACCGAGGAGCACGATCCTGAACACCCACTTCCTCCAGGCGACCGCCGATGCACGGTTCCGTCCCGATCGGAACGGGAGGATGGGTCCGCCGCCTCCGACCTTCGTCGAGACCCGTGATCACCTGCACCACCTCGCCGAGCACGTGCTGTCGGCGAGGCGGCACGCGGCGACGGGCCGCATCGGGCTGCGCGCCCTGCCGGGCGGGTTCGGCACACCACCGTTCGGCGACGACGAGCAGGTCGGCGTCGTGAGCGGACGGCTCATGCGGCTCCACCACGGGGTCGTGACGACCCTGGAGATCACGACCCCGCGAGCAGCCGCGGAGTTCTTCGACGGACCGCTCGGCGCCCCCGCCGACGTCTTCACACCGGACACCGGGCCCGTTCGCCCGGACGACGACCTGCACGTCGACGTCGGCTCGGCCGCCTACCTCGCCGAGTGGTACGCGTTCGCCGCGCAGTCGCTCGGCCGCCTTCGCGACGCCCTCGAGCCCGAGGACGAGGCGAGCATCCCGCAGATCTGGCCCGAGCACTTCGACCTCGCCTTCGATGCGCTGCCGGAGTCGACCGGGAGGCGAACCGGCTTCGGCGCGTCGCCGGGCGACGGCATGATCGCCGAGCCGTACCTCTACGTGGGTCCATGGTCGTTCGACGCCCACACCCCGGACGACGACTACTGGAACGGCGGGGCCTACAAGGGCGCCGTGCTCCCGGTGACGGAGCTCCAGGAGGTTCCGCACCAGGTCGAGGCGGCGCTCAAGTGGCTGCGTCGCGGTCTGCACCTGATGCGACGCTGATGCTCAGGCTTCCTCGCGCGGGAGGCGAGCGCCGAAGTTGCAGGTGATCTCGTACGAGATCGTCGCGGCGTGCTCGGCCCACTCGTCGACGGAGATGGTGGGCGCACCCGGCGCCGCGTCGGCGTGTCCGCCGAGCAGCACGACCTCCTCCCCGACGTCGGGGCGGCGGTCGCCGCACCAGACGAGGATCTGGTCCATGCAGACCGTTCCGGCCATCGGGAAGAACTCACCTCCGAGCAGGACACGTCCACGGTTCGTCAACGCGCGAGGCACGCCGTCGGCGTAGCCGATCGGCAGCGACGCGACCCACCCGTCCTCCGGCGCCGCCCAGCGGTGCCCGTACGAAACCGACGTTCCCGCGGTGACCTGCTTCGCGTAGCCGACCTGCGTCCGGACGCTGATCGCCTGACGGAGCCCATGCTCGTGGGCGAGGACGTCGGGCGACGGGGAGAGCCCGTAGATCCCGATCCCGGACCGGACGAGGTCGAGCCGCGACTCCGGGAAGAGCAGGGTCGCGGCGGTGTTCGCGGCGTGGCGCATCGTGGCGTCGATGCCGGCTCGTGTGACGATCTCGGTCGCCTCGTCGAAGACCTCGAGCTGACGCTCGGTGACGCCGCGGTCCGGCTCGTCCGCGCAGGCGAGGTGGGTCATGAGCGCCGTGCAGGTCAGGCGGGTCGTGCCGGCGAGGTCTCGCGCGACGTTGACCCAGCGGCTCCTCGGGACGCCGACGCGCGCCATCCCCGTGTCGAGCTTCAGATGGACGGGATACGGAGCGCGCCCCCCTGCCCAGACGTGCTCGAGCCCGGCAGGCGCGTGGTCATCGCGTCGTCGCGCGACGGCCATGTCGAGCGCGGCCACGTACTCCGGCGAGTACACGGCCGGGGTCAGCCGGGCTTCGACGACGCGGCCGGCACCGGCGGGCGGAGGCTCCGACAGCAGCAGCACCGGCGCGGTGATCCCCGCGGCGCGCAGCTGCTCGCCCTCCTCGACCAACGCGACGGCGAGCCACGTCGCGCCACCGACCAGCGCGGCCCGAGCCGACAGCACCGCTCCATGCCCGTAGCCGTCAGCCTTCACGACCGCGCAGACCTCGGCGCCACCCGCGACACCCGCGAGCGTCCGGACGTTGCCCTCGATCGCGGACAGGTCAACGACGACGGTTGACGGTCGCAGCTGCGTGCGGGCGTCCATGGTCGAGGTCCGTCATCGTCGGTCGGTCGTGCCCACGATCCTAGGCGTGCGCCTGGTCCTGCCGCGCCCAGACGACGCGCAGGACGCCACCGTCGTCGGTGTGCCCGTCGACCCGCGAGCGGAGATCGCGGATCAGTCCTGTGCGGAGATGCCGGCGTCGAGCAGCCGCTGGACGTCACGGAACGCAGGTCCGATCTCGTCGGCGATCCGTGCGACGGACGGTCGACGACCGACGACCTCCCGGGCGCGTCGACCCGCGACCCCGTGCACGAACACCGCCGTGCGCGAAGCGGTCAGCAGGTCGTCCGGGGATGCCGCGACCAGCGCGGCCACCATCCCGGCCAGCAGGTCGCCCGAGCCGCCGACGCCGAGCTCCGGTCCACCGACGCCGTCCCACCAACGGTGACGACCGTCGGTGACGACGGTCCCCGGTCCCTTGGCGATCACGACGATCTCGGGGGCGTCCTCGCGGCGCGGCGCGAAGATCTCCGTACCCCGGATCCGTGCGATGGCCTCGCTCGCCTGGACTGCGCGCTCCCACGCGGACCCCGCCGGGTCGTCGCTGGCGATGCGTGCGAGCTCACGCACGTGCGGGGTGAGGACGAGCGGGCCCGTCTGCGTGCCGAGATGATCGACGCGGTCCCAGAAGACGTTGATCGCATCGGCGTCGAGGATCACCGGAACGTCCGTCCGGAGGCGGACCGCATCGATGATCTCACGGACTTCTCGGATCGGGCCCAACCCGGGGCCGATCAGGACCGCGTCGACCCGTGCGATCGCCTCGGCCGCCTGCGGCGACAGGCCCATCACACAGCCGTCGTACTCGGGAAGCACGAGGGTCATCGCGCCGGGCAGCGCCGACGCGACACGATCGCGGGCGCTCTCGACGCACGCCACCGTGAGCAGCCCGACGCCCGCCTCCATCGCGCCCGTGGCGGCGAGGATGGCCGCTCCCGCCTTGTCGGCGGAGCCGGCGATGATCAGCAGCCGACCTCGCGTCCACTTGTCGTCGCCGCGCCCCTCCTCGCCGAGGATGATCGTCGATGCCGCGAGCGTGGCGTCGTGCGGGAGGTCGAACGCGTCGCCGTCCTGCAGCTGTGCACCGGGCTCGTGCCACGTCGACAGCTGACCCACCACGAGCCGGCCGACGTGGTCGCGGGCCGGATGCATGACGAGCCCGCGCTTCACCGCGCCGAAGGTGATGGTCAGGTCCGCGATGATCGCGCCGTCCGCCACCGCACCGGTGTCTGCGTCGACGCCGGACGGGAGGTCGGCCGCGACGACGGGAACGCCGTGCTCAGCACGGGCTTCAGAGATCGAACGGACCGCGTCGCCGATCTCGCCACGCGGAGGACCTTGCGATCCGGTCCCGAGCAGGCAGTCGACGATGACGTCCGCGTCGCCGAGCGCTGCGTCCGCCCCGTCCGCCACCACGTGGCCGTCCGAGGTGAGCCACGCGGTACGGAAGCCCATGGCCTCCTCGGACCCACGGGTCTCGACGCCACGCGGGGCGAGCACCGTGACGTCGGCTCCGGCATCACGCAGCAGCGCCGCCGCTGCCCAGCCGTCGCCGCCGTTGTTGCCGATCCCCACGGCGACCACGATGCGGCGCCCGGCGACCTCGCCGCCGATCTGGACACGGACTCCCTCGGCCAGATGCCTCGCTGCGCGCGCCATGAGGTCTGACCAGCGATCCCCTGCGCGGACCGCCGCCTCGTCCGCGGCACGAGCCCGGGCGGAGGTCACCAGACCGAGCGAAGGACCGAACGGATCGCTCTGACTGCCCTGCTCGCTCATGCCTGATCCTCATCCAGACGACGCTCGAAGAAGTGCGTCGCGTAGCGGTTGTCGTTGTAGCGGTCGACGTCGCGGTAGCCGACCCGGCGGTACAGCGCGATCGCGTCCGGGAGGTTCTCGTTGGTGTCGAGCCGGACCACGTCGTGGCCGAGCTCACGGGCCGCGGCCTCGAGCGCGTCGACCATGCGTGTGCCCAGCCGCTGGCCCCGGGCCCGCTCGTCGATCCACATCCGCTTGATCTCACCGACGGCGTCACCGATCGTCTGGAGCCCACCACACCCGACGACCTCGCCGTCCGATGCCACCGCCAGCAAGAAGGCGCCGGCCGGCGCGCGCATCCCTTCGAGCCCGACGGTCAAGGCATCACCGGGGTCGAACCCACCCGGGAACCGCCGATCCAGCTCGGCGAAGTACGCCGACATCGCGACGATCGCGCGCGAGTCGGCCGGGTCGGTGACGCGGATCTCCACGTCACCGATCCGGAGGCTGGCCTCACGCATCACCGACGCCTGCTCAGAGATCGTTGCCGACCATCATCTCCGCGGAGTTGCCGTACTTCTTCAGCATCCCCATGGCGTGGCCGCTGGCCTGCATGATCGACGGGTGGCCCATCGCCTCCTGGAAGTCCGCGTCCGTGTCCCAGTTGCCCTTGAACATCACGTAGAAGGCAGGCTCGGTCCGGCGTGGGGTCGCGGTGAGGACGGTCGTCGAGTGGCTCGTCATCTTCGGGAACGTCGCGGCGATCGCGAGATGGTCGGTCGAGTACTCCTCGAGGAACGCCTCGGCGTTCTCGGCGGGCTTGGTGTAGAGGACGACGAACTGTGGCATGTCGGGACCGTTGGTTGTTGGACCAACGAACCTACTCCCGCGCCCACAACACATCAGTGCTGGATCAGCGGGACGTCGGTCCCGCCGCCGTCACTCGACCGTGACGGTCTTCGCGAGGTTGCGGGGCTTGTCGACGTCGTTGCCGCGAGCCGTGGCGACGTGGTAGCTGAACAGCTGCAGCGGGATGACGCTGAGGATCGGCGTCGCCAGCTCGTGAGCCGCCTCGGGAAGCATGATGAGGTGATCGGCGTGGTCGCGGAGCGCGTCCTCGTCGCCCTGGGTGCCGATGGCGATGACGTCGGCGCCGCGTGCCTTGACCTCTTGGAGGTTCGACACGATCTTGCCGAAGACGTGGCCGCGGGGCGCGAGCCCGACGACGAGCGAGCCGTCCTCGATCAGCGCGATCGGACCGTGCTTCATCTCACCGGCCGGGAACGCCTCGGCGTGGAGGTAGCTGATCTCCTTGAGCTTGAGCGCGCCCTCGTACGCGATCGGCAGACCGTTGTGCCGTCCGATGAACATCGTGTAGTTGACGTCGTGGTACTGGTCCGCGAGCGCCTTCATCGGTGCGTCGCTGATGTCGATGACCTCCTGCATCTGCTCGGGGAGGGTGCTGATGCGCTCGAGGATGTCACCGATCTCCGAGGCGTAGAGCTTGTTGCGTGCCTGCGCGAGGTAGAGGCCGAGCACGAGCGTTCCGACCATCTGCGTCGTGAACGCCTTGGTCGACGCGACCGCGACCTCGGGACCGGCGTGCGTGTAGAAGACGCCGTCGGCCTCGCGGGCCAGCGTCGAGCCGACGACGTTGCAGAGCGCGATCACCTTGGCGCGCTGGTCGCGGGCATGCGACGCGGCCTGGATCGTGTCGATCGTCTCGCCCGACTGCGACATCGCGATGACGAGCGTGTGCGGGTCGAGGATGGGGTCGCGGTAGCGGAACTCCGAGGCGACCTCGATCTCGACGGGGATGCCGGCCCAGTGCTCGATCGCGTACTTGCCGACCATGCCGGCGTGCAGCGCGGTGCCGCACCCGACGATGAAGATCTTGTCGATCTGTCCGAGCTCATGCTCGTCGATGTTCATCACGTCGAGCTTCAGCCGCTGGTCGACGAAGCGGTCGCGCAGCGTCTCGCGCACGGCCTCCGGCTGCTCGTGGATCTCCTTGAGCATGAACGTGTCGTAGCCCCCGCGCTCGGCCGCCGACAGGTCCCACGTCACCTCGAACGCGTGCGGCTCCGCGGACTCGCCGGCGAAGTCGGTGACGACGATCCCGTCGGCCGTCAGCACCGCCATCTGGTCGTCCAGCAGCGAGGCGACGGAGGTCGTCGTGCCGATCATCGCGGCGACGTCGGACGCGCAGTACGCGACCCCGTCGGCGTACGCGATGACGAGCGGCGACTGCCGCTTGGCGACCACGATCATGTCCGGGACGTCCTCGTGGACGATGCAGAGCGAGAACGCACCTTCCAGGAGGTTCACGACCTCGCGGACCGCGGTCGGCAGGTCGGCGGCGTCGCCCATGGCGTCGTAGTGCTCGGCGACGAGGTGCGCGACGACCTCGGAGTCGGTCTCGGACAGGTACTCACGGTCCGACAGCTTGCGCTTGAGCTCGGCGTAGTTCTCGATGATCCCGTTGTGGACCAGCGCAACCTTGCCGGTCGGGTCAGCGTGCGGGTGCGCGTTGCGGTCGGTCGGACCTCCGTGCGTCGCCCAGCGGGTGTGACCGATCCCGGTCGAGGCGACCATCGTCTGCCCGTCGATCGCGGCACGGAGGTTCGACAACCGCCCGGCGCGCTTCGCGACGCGCAGGTCACGACCGGAGTGCAGGACAACGCCCGCGGAGTCGTAGCCGCGGTACTCGAGTCGCTCGAGCCCGTCGAGGATGGGGGTGATCGCGTCGGGGCGTCCGACGACGCCGATGATCCCGCACATGTCTGCTCGCTTCGTTTCGGTTGCTCACGCCAAGGTAGGACGGCCAGCACGAACTCCCTACGCCCTTCCGTCGGACGCAGGGCGCCGTCGTGGTGACGACGAGCGCACACCCCCTCGACGGACCACGCTCGCTGCGGCATCGTGGGACCATCATGAGCTGACGACTCGCCGCTCACCGCACCGCCACAGTCGCTGTGGCGTGAGCCGGGACGGGTCGTCAGCCGGCAGGTGCGCGGCACCGGCCGTGCAGCGCCAACCGTGGCATGTCATGCCTGCTGGGCGAGGCGCGTGGCAGGTCAAGCGCCGACCGCGCCCACCTCAACCCAGGCTCCGTTCCTCGACCTCGACATCGTCGTCTGCGTCAGGAGCCGGCCGGCGCCCCCCGGCGGTGGACGCTGACGTGGTAGTCCCCATCCGGCTCGAAGGCTCCGCGCTCCCACGTGGACCAGCGCTCCTCGAGCTCCAGGCCGGCGGCAGCGCAGTGCGCGTCGAACGCGACGAGGTCATAGCCGTCGGGGCGCAACGAGAAGCCCGTGACGAGGCGGCCGCCGGGGACGATCGTGGCCGCAGCCGTCGCGACCACCGCGGCCTCGGTGCCGGGCTCGACGAAGATCAGGACGTTGCCCGCCAACGTGGTGACGTCGTAGTGATCCGCACGCAGCTTCGTCGTGCCGGCGAGGTCGGCCTCGATCCAGTTGATCTCCGGCTGACGTTCACGCGCCACCGTGAGCATCGATGCGGACACGTCCGTGGCGTCGACGTCGATGCCCCGCGCATGCAGCTCGATCGCGACCCGCCCGGTCCCGCAGCCGGCGTCGAGCACGCGCCGCGGCTGGAACCGCTGCACGAACGCGACCTCCCCGTGCATCTCCTGCCCGGAGTCCGCGACCGCATCGATGCGCCGTTGGTAGTCCGCGCCGTCCCAGTCCGCCACTGCCATCCCGATCACTCCGCCTCGGTCACGAGCGACTCGACGAGCGCTGAGGCACATCGCGCTGTCGGCCGTGACCTGAACATCCTCATTGCCCCGAACCGTACGTTTCCACTCGTGTGGGAGTCACGTGCCGGCCGCGGGCGACGGCGTCGGCGCGAACCATTCGGCTCACGGCACCACCGGCTCAATCGGGCGGATCAGCTCGCAGATCGGGCCCGTGCAGAAGGCGGCCTTGCCGCCGATGATCGTCAGCAGCGGACGGTTGCGGGCCAGCGCGACGCGTGGGTCGGGGTCGAGGATGTCGCTGGCGAGGACGAGGAGATCGGCGACCTTGCCGACCTCGAGCGACCCGACACGCTCGTCGATGTCCATCGCCGCCGCGGCATCGATGGTGGTCATCCGCAGCGCCCCGAGGACGTCGGTGGTCGGGAAGCTGGCCCACTCGGGCGGCGCGCAGATCTCGCCATCCGGCGACTCGACCGCTTCGCGCGTGACCACCGTGTGCATCTGCTGGAGCGGCCCGCCCTGGATCGATGGTTGGTCGCCGTGCCATGCCAGCACGATCCCCGGGTTCGCCTCGGCGATGAGGCTGCGGTTCTCCAGGTTCGCGACGACCTCCGCCGGCCAGATCGAGTTCCAGACGTCGGCGGTTCCGTCGGCACAGGCGTTCGTCCAGGGCATGAGCTGCACGATGGGCCGCAGCCCGACGCGGCCGTAGATCGCGATCTCGTCCGGGCTGAGCTGCGAGACCATCGAGTTGTGATCGAGCCGGTGGCGCTGGGTGAAGTCCCCCACCTCGTCGTGGGCAAGCTGGTAGCCGGCAAGCGCCGTGCGCATCGCCTCGTCGCCGATCGCGTGCACGACCATCTGCCCGCCGGCTGCTTCGACGTCGACGACCACGTCGGCGAGCTCCTCCGGGGTGATGTAGAGGTTGCCGCGCCCGGTCCACCCGCGGTCCTTGAGCGACTGCGGCGTCGAGTCGAGGTAGTCGAACCCCAACGCCGGGGCCGCACAGGCCCCGCCGTCGCCGAACACCTTGACGCCCGCGACGGTCAGCAACGTGTCGGGGTCGTGCGTGAACGCTTCGCTGAGGTGGAAGTCGTCGGACAGCCGTTCCCCACAGACCGAGTTGTAGAGCAGATAGAGCTGGGTGCGGACCACGAGCTGCCCGTCGGCGTCGATCTGCCGGAACGCGGCGAGTTCGTCCGGCTCGACGCTCGGCGTGCCTGCCGTCGTCGTGCCCTGCACGATCAACGTGCCGACCTGCGCCAGCATCTCGTCGATGTCCGGCGCGGGGTTCTGCATCACGTGGGTGTGCGGGTCCACGAAGCCGGGAACCATCGTCTGGCCCTCGAGGTCGAGCAGGATCGTGCGGGCCGCGAGGTGCGCCGCGGTGACGTCGGCGTCGCTCCCGACCGCGAGGATGTCGCCGTCGGCGTCGATCGCGATGGCCTCCACGACGGTGGCCGCCGCATCCATCGTGACGATCTGTGCGTTGTGGAAGATCAGCGTCGCCGGCTCCGCCGTCGGCGTGAAGGTGAGCGGCGCCGGCGATGCCGTGCCGACTGCCGGAGCGCTCGAGGATGCCGTGGTCGGCTCCGGCAGTGCGACGTCTCCCCCACCAGAGCACCCTGCCACCACCACGGCCGCGATCAGCCCGCCGACGCGTCGCTGCCCATGCCGCATGTCGCACCTTTCCCCAGCCCAGCATGCCCCATGGGCCCACCCCATCGGCGCGACCTCGTCGTACCTACACCGATCCCGCCCGGATCGCGACGGGACAGCATCGATCTGCCACCATGCGTGTGGGGCACGTCGACGACATCTGCCATGAGGAACTGACGTGACGCACGAAGCACGCGGACGTACGCCGCTGATCGCTGGAGCGCTCGCCACCGCGGTCCTGGCCGCATCGATCTCGCTGGCCGCGGCACGGGCCGACGTGCCGGAGGTGGACCTCGCGTCGGCGTCCAGCGGAGACGTCGACGCGACGGCTGCCGTCAGCCCGGGCGTGCTACGGGCGTCCGAGGACACGGG
>RCMY010008612.1_pt1 | contig 15349 bp, 16 predicted proteins | sample 2041341 | NCBI WGS metagenome assembly RCMY01 (sample SAMN09708234, study PRJNA481090) | Marine sediment metagenome, whole genome shotgun sequencing project.
GGTCGAAAAGAGGCGAAAACGCTACAGTTTGATGTAGGCAGTACGGCCATCGGTTTGGTGGCTCGAGTAAATCTTGACCCAGCATACGTGTTGCAAGGTAAAGAACTACCGTTGCGAATTGCACCTAATCCTGTTGAGGGCTCTCAGATGAACGTTTTCCAAAAAAGAAGGAGTGACCTTCGGATTACGAATATTTATGGAACGCTGGTCAAGCAAATAAGGGAAGCCGGAGAAACAGAAAAAATCGATGTTGCCGGTCTTGCACCGGGCTTATATATTTTGGAATCCGATAACGGAAGCGCCAAGTTTATCGTTCCTGAATAAAAGGCATTGAAGAAGAACCCCATACCCCACATTTGACCGATGGATAATCGGTCAAAGAAAAAGCCCGAAAAATTTTCGGGCTTTTTGCTTTTTACGTGCGCACGCGAACCTCAAATTCTCGGGGCAAACTTCCACGATTTTTCTCTTTGACCTTGTTTTGCCGATTGAGCATAAAAAATCCCATCGGTCAATAACTGATGGGACTATGTGCGCACGAGAAGACTCGAACTTCCACGACCTAATGGCCACCAGCCCCTCAAGCTGGCGCGTCTACCAATTCCGCCACGTGCGCATCAATAAAACTAAAGTAAACAAAAAAAGTTAAGTACGTGACTTAACTTTTTGTGACCTGGCCGGGGCTCGAACCCGGGACCCTCTCCTTAAAAGGGAGATGCTCTACCAACTGAGCTACCAGGTCATTGTTTAAAAAAAGCTAAAAAGTTACTCCTTAGCGGCTGCAAATATAATATCATTAATTTATTTGACAAGTCGATTTTAAGAGAAATTTCAGTTTTCTTTGAAATGATGCCGAAATGCTCCATTTTTACAAAAAAAATAGAAAAATGAAAATAGTGTTGTTAGGGTATATGGGAAGTGGGAAGACCACTGTTGGAAAGCGACTTGCCGAACAAATGAAACTGCAATTTTTGGATCTCGACGATTATATCGAAAAGAATGAAAAAATGTCCGTTGCGGATATTTTCGGAAACAAGGGAGAGTTGTATTTCCGAAAAAAAGAACATCAGTATCTCGTAGACGTACTTGAACAGCAAGATAATTTCGTACTATCCGTAGGAGGCGGAACACCCTGTTATGGTAATAATCTAAAGACTATTTTAAATAGTACCGATAGCGTATTTTATCTCAAAGTACCCATTTCGCAATTGGCGGAAAGACTATCCGTGCAAAAGGGCCAAAGACCTCTAATCCGACATATTCCCGATAACGAGCTGCCAGAATTTATCGGCAAGCACCTTTTTGAACGTAGCGGATTTTATAATCAAGCACACACGGTAATTAACTGTGGGAGCAAAAAGCCTGAGGAAATTGTCGGAGAAATTTCGGATGGGTTGAACGAAAACCAATCAATTTAAAAATGAAATCCATAAAGTTTTGAGAAAATCCTTTTTTTTATATTCGTCACCCGTCATTTACACTGAACGTAGTCCAAGTGCCCATCTTTTATCTCACGTCTCACGTCTCAAGTCTCCTTTTCAATCCAAATAAACCAAATCGTTCTTTGCCTTAAATTCGACATGCACGTGTTCTTGCAGCGAGGTAGATAACGAAATACCTTTATAATCCGCTTTAACAGGATATTTCTTGTGGTTGCGGTCGACCAAGACGGCGGTTTTCAATTGTTTTAAAGGAGTTTTTAAAAAGTGATGCACACCGTAAATGAGCGTGGTGCCCGAATTCAGTACGTCGTCTACCAAAACCACGGATTTATTCCGGTATTCTTCTTCTGAAATCGAGGTTTCGACTCCGCTCTTCAGGGGATTCGCCTTGTCCATACTCATTTTGCAAAGCGTTATTTTGGCTCCGGTAATTTTTTGGAGTACCGTTTGCAGCTTTTTGGCAAATTGTAATCCCCCGCCGTCGATACCTGCGATTATGATTTCTTTTTCTTCCACATTGGCCTCGTAGATTTGGTAGGCAATACGGCGTATGGTATGCTGTATTTGCTGGTGCGATAGTATTTTATTGTCCATGGATAAGGTGTTTGCTGTTCAAAGATAGGAGGGAGGACACGAATTACACTAATTTTCACTACTATTTTGGGATTAGATATGAGATATTAGATTTGAGACGTGAGATTCGTTGTAGAAGGAATTACGTGCCGGATGCTCGACGCTCGGTGATATATTCAGATAAACTCATGGTTGCTATGCCTAGTCGAAGTATAAGCTTCTAACTCCTAAACCTTTTTTGAACCTGCCTACTGAGATGTGTGTATAGGGTAGCGGCCTTTAGGCAGGCTTGAATTTGGGTTTGGATTTTTAAATTTGGTGCTTGGAATTTGGTGCTTGGAATTTGGAATTTTCCTCATGGTTCCCCCAAATACCCTTCAATATCCCTTCTGTCCTTTTTTGTGGGTCTTCCTGTGCCTTGTTTACGGTAGTGTTCCTTGGCTTTCCTCAAGAGTTCGCCGTGCTCGTAGGCTTCCTTGGGTGTCGTATCCTTTCGGTAAATATCGACCAGTTTGGCCCCGACGCGATTTGCGGGAATATCAAGTACGGTGAGCTGCAGGTCGATCTGGTTTTTTCGGACTATAATCTTATCCATATTAAAAACCTCTCGGGACGGTTTGGCGACCTGATCGTTTATTTTTACCTGTCCCTTTTTACAAGCTGCCGAAGCTATACTACGAGTCTTAAAATAGCGAATATGCCAAAGGTATTTATCGATACGCATGGAAAATCTTTGTTAAGGTCTCGAACAAAAGTAAGGGAAAATTGTATCTTGCGCCTTCTAAAAACGAATGCATGACAATGAGCCGAATAGCCGCCCTTTTTGTATTGGGAATTCTGATAGTTTCCTGTAAGAATGATGATGGAGATGCTGCACCGCCACCAGCACCGCCAAGACCACTAGCTGAGGTAGCGGCAGAGGACGAAGCTAAAATACAGGAATATTTAAAGACGCATTATTACAATTATGCAGAGTTTGACAGTGTACCTGAAAATTTTGATTTTAAAATGAAAGTTCAAAAAATTCCTGAAGGAAATACTACATTGAAACCCCTGAGCGATGATGTCAAATCGATGGTCATTGAGGTGCCGCCTAGTTATTTTTTATTGGAAGGCGATAACAGTGTTCCACATACACTTTACTATGTCGAAGCTAGGGAAGGTGTTGGAGAGACACTAACTGTAGCTGATTCAGCTTTTGTACGTTATGAGGGTAGTCTACTGAATGGAACCGTTTTCGACGGAAATAACAAGGAATTTCCTGTGTGGTTTGATTTACCTAGTTTACAGACACCTTCATCACCCAGAAATCCTGGAACTGCGGCGAGAGGTTTCGCCGAAGGTATTCCTAATTTTAAAACAGGTTCGGCACCCGTAGTCAATGATGATGGTACTTATTCAGTAGATGGATTTGGTATTGGACTGATTATATTTCCATCCGGATTAGGATACTATAATGCTTTACGCGGTAGCATACCTGCTTATAGTCCATTGGTTTTTAAAATCGATCTCTATGCCAAGAATGAAACAGATCATGATCGTGACGGTACTATTTCAATTAAGGAAGATGCCAACGGCGACGGTTATTTATGGAATGATGACACCAACGGCAACGGTACCCCCGACTATCTAGACCCGGATACCAAATAGTTCAGAATCACGGTCAATCCATATAACTAAAACAAAAGCCCCGCCAATTTTTTGGCGGGGCTTTTGTTTTTGCAAACCCTTTGACCTAGCTAAGGACAAGTGATTTATAATCAAAAATCTATAATTTCAAGGACACTGCAAAAATCACCTGCGAAGGCCGTGAATCGACCCGACCAGAAATGTTGGTCACATTATCACCAATAAAATTTGCCTCATTTTCTGAAAATCCTCTTTCATAACGCACATCAAGTCCTAAACGACCGAGGTCGACGCCTGCACCGATATGCAGACCTACTGTAAAGTCCTTTTCTGCGTCGTTGATACTGAAATTTTCCAAATCGTTGCTCAACATATATTGAAAGGCAGGACCTGCGAATACATGTAGCGGTCCGATAATTCTAGCGCCGAGAAGTACGGGAAGATCTAATTTTGAGATGTCGTATTTGGTGCCACCATTTAGGTTATAGGCACTTTGGGTCTTGGTATAGATAAGCTCTGGCCGTAAGTATAACATTGAGAAGGCCAGTTTACCGAAAATACCGACGTGATAGCCGACTTTACCGTCCGAACCCTGCACGATGTTTTCCGCGGCATCGCCTACGGAAGCGATCAAATCACCATTTTGGTTGTAGTTGAGTCCAGCTTTAATACCGAATCCTGAATCTTTTTGTGAAAAGGCAGCGATGCTGAACATAGCAAAGGCTGCCGCAAGCAGTGAATTTTTCATATAGTTCTCGTTTTTGTTACTATCATGGTATCAAAAACGGTACCATGATCATTTTCTGTTCTTAACCCTAACAACGGCGTCCTCGATGGCTTTATTGTTCAGGCCATACTTGTCCATCAGCTCATCTGCGGTGCCGCTTTCGCCAAAAGTATCTTGGGTGGCGACAAATTCTTGGGGCGTAGGATGCTGAACCGCAAGTGTTCTAGCAATGCTTTCACCAAGCCCGCCCAAAAAGTTATGCTCTTCGGCGGTCACGACGCAGCCTGTTTTTTTAACGGACTTTAACACGGCTTCCTCGTCGAGGGGTTTAATGGTGTGGATATTCAAGACCTCTGCGGAAATGCCCTGTTTTTCCAGATTGTCGGCCGCGATTAAGGCGGGCCAAACCAAGTGACCGGTGGCGATTATGGTAACATCGGTCCCTTCTTGAAGTAATACGGCTTTACCGATTTCAAATTTTTGATCAACTGGCGTAAAATTGGCCACTTTGGGGCGTCCGAAGCGTAGGTAGACCGGGCCTTCATAGTCTGCAATGGCTAGGGTTGCCGCTTTGGTCTGGTTGAAGTCACAAGGGTTGATAACCGTCATGCCCGGCAGCATCTTCATCATTCCAATATCTTCTAAAATTTGATGGGTCGCCCCATCTTCCCCTAATGTCAAACCTGCATGCGAAGCGCAGATTTTCACGTTCTTACCAGAATAAGCGATAGATTGCCGAATCTGGTCATAGACCCTGCCTGTGGCAAAATTGGCAAAAGTACTGGCGAAGGGAATCTTACCACCGATGGTGAGTCCGGCCGCAATGCCCATCATATTCGCCTCTGCGATACCGGTCTGAAAAAAACGTTTGGGATTTTCTTCGATAAAATCCTCGATTTTCAGTGATCCTACCAAATCGGCACATAGCGCCACCACGTTCGGGTGGCTCCTACCCAATTCGGTCATTGCCGCTCCATATCCGCTTCTCGTATCTTTTTTTCCTTGATCTTTGTAAGTCATGAGTTTTTAATTTATCATCCCCGCAATTCGACGGAAACCTGTAATTTTAAAAATACTATATGGTATTCCCTCCCCCTCGGGGAGGGCTAGGGAGGGGACTTTTAATAATCCCCCAGCGTCTCCGCATTCTGCGAAAGCGCGTCTTCTAGCTGCTCGTCATTGGGCGCCTTCCCGTGCCATGCGTGCGTATGCATCATAAAATCGACTCCGTGGCCCATTACGGTATCCAAAATAATGCAAACGGGTTTTCCTTTGCCCGTTCTACTTTTGGCCTCGTTCAATCCCTTGATAACGGCTTCTAGATTGTTGCCATCCTGTACCTCTAAAACATCCCATCCAAAGGCTTCGAACTTTTGCTTTAGATTGCCTAGAGGGAGTACCTCTTCCGTGGGGCCATCGATCTGCTGTCCGTTGCGGTCTACCGTCGAGATGAGGTTATCGACCTTATTGCCAGCTGCATACATAATAGCTTCCCAATTCTGGCCTTCCTGTAATTCCCCATCACCATGTAGGCTATAGACCAGATGCTCATCGCCGTTAAGCTTTTTGGCAAGGGCGGCACCGATGGCGACGGACATGCCTTGGCCCAATGAACCGGAGGCCACGCGTATTCCGGGCAGGCCTTCGTGTGTGGTCGGATGGCCTTGTAATCGGGAATTCAATTTTCTGAAGGTTCCCAATTCCTTTATGGGAAAATAGTCTTTCCGGGCAAGCACGCTGTACCAAACCGGGGAAATATGTCCGTTGGACAAAAAGAAAATATCCTCATCTTTCCCATCCATATCAAAACCATCCTTGAGATTCATTATTTCGTAATACAGGGCGATAAAAAACTCCGTACAGCCCAACGATCCCCCAGGATGTCCTGAATTCACGGCATGTACCATCCGTAGAATATCCCGTCGTGTTTGTGTAACTATATCCTGTAATTTTTTCAGTTCTGCCATGGTAATGCCTTGATTTAAGAATTTCCCAAATGTAATGGCAATCTTTTGGGAATACAAGTGGTGTCGGAATTATTTTTAATCCTATTAAAGAAGAACAAAGAGAAGAGAAAATAGAGAAGAGAACAAAAACTAAAATGAACATCCATCACCCAACTTACTTCCCATAACTTTATTTTTTCGTTAAGTTAGTAATGTACCGCAGTTGATTATCTTTGCCCCATAATTTAAAGTTTGAAGTTTACCCTACACCAAACAGACGTTAGCAGCAAGGCACGGGCCGGTACTATGGTCACGGATCACGGTACGATAGAAACACCGATTTTTATGCCCGTGGGCACTGTTGCATCCGTAAAGAGTGTGCATCAGCGGGAATTGAAAGAGGATATTAATCCCGATATCATTCTAGGGAACACCTATCACCTTTTTCTGCGGCCGAAAACAGATATTTTAAAACAGGCTGGCGGACTTCATAAATTTATGGGATGGGACCGCAACATTCTTACGGATAGTGGCGGCTATCAGGTGTATTCCCTGTCCAACAACCGAAAAATCAAGGAGGAAGGGGTCAAGTTCAAATCGCATATAGACGGTTCGACCCATATGTTCACGCCCGAACGGGTCATGGAAATTCAGCGTACCATTGGCGCGGATATTATCATGGCCTTTGACGAGTGCACCCCGTACCCCTGTGATTATAACTATGCAGAGCGCTCGATGCACATGACGCACCGTTGGTTGGAGCGTTGCATCGCCCATTTGGATAAAACACCTGTTGAATACGGCTATTCCCAAACTTTTTTCCCGATCGTGCAAGGCTCGACCTATACGGATCTTCGGAAACAGTCCGCAGAATATATCGCCGGAGTAGGGGCGGAGGGGAATGCGAACTATCCGTTGGAGAACCCGCCGAAGAAATGTATGCGATGGCCGAGGTGGTCTGCGACATTCTTCCCAAAGACAAGCCCAGATATCTTATGGGCGTTGGCACCCCGATAAATATATTGGAGAATATAGCCTTGGGTGTCGATATGTTCGACTGTGTGATGCCGACGCGAAACGCGAGAAACGGTATGTTGTTTACGGCGCATGGCACAATCAACATAAAGAATAAAAAGTGGGAAGACGATTTTTCGCCGGTCGACGAAATGGGCTTTACCTTTGTAGATACCGAATACTCAAAAGCCTATCTTCGGCATCTGTTCGCTGCGAATGAATATTTGGGCAAACAGATCGCCACCATACACAACCTCGGTTTTTATCTTTGGTTGGTACGTGAGGCCAGAAAGCATATTTTAGCGGGAGATTTTTCACAATGGAAGGCCGTAATGGTCAAACAAATGAATAAACGACTCTAGTGCTGACCATAATCGATAAATACATTTTAAAACGCTACCTGCTCACTTTTGGGGTGATGATCCTTTTGTTCATTCCCATCGGTATCATGGCCCATTTGGCAGAGCAGATTGGTAAGATGCAGGCCAATGAGGCGCCTTTGGATGAAATTTTGGTCTATTTTGGCAACTTTACCATATATATAGGTAGTCTGTTGGTTCCTATCTTTCTTTTTCTTTCCATAATCTTTTTCACCTCGAAGCTCGCCAGTAATACCGAGATCGTAGCCATTTTAAGTTCCGGGGTGTCCTATAATCGTTTTTTACGGCCCTATCTTATCGGGGCATCCGTTATAGCACTTATGATGTTTATTATGGGGATGTTTATTGTTCCCAAGGCGAGCGAAGGATTTAATGAATTCAAGTTCAAATACCTTAAAAAGGGAAAGCAAGATCGGGTAACCAACAACGTATTTACTCAGCTTAATAAAACGGATTTTATCTACGTGAGCAGCTTCGACCCCGCCAGACAGATTGGGTACAATTTTACGTATGAGCGTTTTAACGAGGAGGATGAATTGGAATTCAAGATTTCCGCAGCCAATATCCGCTGGGTCGAAAAGGATACGGTATACCGACTTACCTCATACCAAAAAAGAAAATTGGTGAACGATACCGCCTTGGTCGACACCAAACGCCGGTTGGATACCTTGTTTACATTTAACATCGGTGATCTGACCCCGGTATCCTACGTTGCGGAAACCAAGAATATTTTCGAACTGAACAAGTTCATTGATGATCAGAGACAAAAGGGGGCTTCTAACATCAACACGTACGTACTCGTAAAGTATAAAAGATGGGCCTTGCCGATATCGGCCTTCATATTGACGATCATAGCGGTTGCCGTAGCATCGGTAAAACGAAGGGGCGGTATGGGCGTAAACTTGGCCTTTGGTATCGTCGTGGCCTTTATTTTTATATTTTTTGACAAGGTTTTCGGTACCCTGGCCGAACAATCGGGATTTTCGCCATTATTGGCCGTGATTCTTCCGAACCTGCTTTTTGGTATTTTGGCCCTAGTGCTTTTGCAAAAGGCCAAAAGGTAGTAGGCGGTTGCAGTAAAAAATTTAAGGTTCAATTCTGCCTTCTGCAGATTCAAGATTTTTAGTTGTTTAACGTAATCTCAGCAGATCCCTTAAGTAGCGATTGACTCCTCCTCATAATTTTTATCAGGGGAGGCTGTCTTTCGAACCTGCAACCTTTAACCTTTACATGGTTAAATTGTTTAAAACCGAAACAAACGTTTAAAAATTTTATATTTGCCAAATCAAACTAAACCTAGCAAAATATGGAATATCTCGATTTTGAACTCCCCATTAAGGAGCTCGAAGAACAGCTTGACAAATGCATGATCATCGGTGAAGAGAGCGATGTCGACGTGACCGAGACCTGCAAGCAGATCGAAAAAAAATTAACCGATACCCGAAAGGAAATCTACAAGAACCTTACGGCCTGGCAGCGGGTACAGCTATCTCGTCACCCCAATAGACCGTATACGCTTGACTATATCAACGCGATCTGCGGAGAGGCCTTTCTAGAGCTTCACGGCGACCGGAATGTAAAGGATGACAAGGCGATGATTACCGGTCTCGGTAAAATCGGCGACCAAAGCTATATGTTCATCGGCCAACAAAAAGGCTATAACACCAAGACCAGACAGTATCGAAACTTCGGTATGGCCAACCCTGAAGGCTATCGAAAAGCCTTGCGCGCCATGAAATCGGCAGAGAAATTCGGTATTCCCGTAGTATGCCTCATTGATACCCCGGGGGCCTATCCGGGCATTGAAGCCGAGGAACGCGGTCAGGGTGAAGCCATTGCCCGAAATATTCTTGAAATGACCCGTTTGAAAGTGCCGATTATCGTAATTATCATTGGCGAAGGTGCTTCTGGCGGTGCCTTGGGCATCGGCGTAGGGGACAAGGTGTTGATGCTGGAAAATACATGGTATTCCGTTATCTCTCCTGAATCATGCTCCTCAATACTATGGCGTAGTTGGGAATATAAGGAGCAAGCCGCAGAAGCCCTTAAGTTGACTGCGACGGATATGAAAAAATTAAAGTTGATCGATGAAATCGTTCGCGAACCGGCAGGAGGTGCACATACCAATCGAGAAAAAACATTTGAAATCGTAAAGGGCAAAATCACGGCCAATTATGAGGAACTCGAAAAGTTATCCCCAAAAGAATTGGTGAATCGCCGGATGGATAAATATGCCAATATGGGTGTTTTTAACGGTTGACCCACGGTTTTATCAAGCTGATGAAAATCCGGAGAAATCTTTCTTCGGATTTTTTTGGTTATCAACACAAAATCGTAACTTATCAACATGCAATTGTGGATGAAATGTGAATATCGCAACCGGTCTTGATCACGTTAACTAAAGGTTAATTGCATAATTTCGCAGTCATGGAAAAAACCAATCCCTTAATCGGTCGTAAGATAGACAAGTCCACCATCATTAGTCTGGAGCGTGGGAAAATTCCACCGCAAGCTGTTGATTTAGAGGAAGTTGTTTTGGGCGCCATGATGATCGACAAAAAAGGGGTTGACGAAGTAATAGATATCCTACATCCCGATGCGTTTTATAAGGATGCGCATCGCTTCATCTACGAGGCCATCTTTAAATTGTTCGAAACCTCCGAACCGGTGGATTTATTAACAGTTTCTTCTCAATTGAAGAAGGATGGAAAGCTGGATTCGATAGGAGGGGATTTTTACCTCATAAAACTTACCCAAAAAGTAGCTTCTTCGGCACATATTGAGTTCCATGCACGAATAATCCTACAAAAATATATCCAGCGCAGTCTTATTAAAATATCCAACGAAATTATTGAGGAAGCCTACGATGACGGTACCGATGTTTTCGATCTTTTGGACAATGCGGAGGCCAAATTATACGATGTTACCCAGGGCAACCTAAAGCGTTCCGCAGAAACAGCCCAGAACTTGGTGATCCAGGCCAAAAAACGAATCGAGGAAATTGCGAATAAAGAGGGACTTAGTGGTGTTCCCTCTGGTTTTGATAAAGTCGATAAACTAACTTCCGGTTGGCAGCCTAGTGATTTGATCATTGTTGCCGCACGGCCCGGTATGGGTAAAACGGCTTTGACGCTTTCAATGGCCCGGAACATGGCCGTAAATAATAACATTCCCGTGGCTTTCTTCTCCTGTGAAATGTCGTCGGTACAGTTGATAACCCGTCTGATTTCCTCAGAAACGGGATTATCCTCGGAAAAACTCCGAACCGGGAAATTAGAGAAGCATGAATGGGAGCAATTGAACGTAAAGGTCAAGGCTCTAGAAAAAGCGCCTTTGTTCATCGATGACACCCCATCGCTGTCGATATTCGATTTACGTGCAAAAGCTAGGCGTTTGGCTTCGCAGCATGATATCAAACTGGTTATTATCGATTACTTGCAATTGATGACCGCTGGAGGAAGTCAAAAAGGAGGAAACCGCGAACAGGAAATCTCTACCATCTCGCGAAACCTGAAAGCCTTGGCAAAAGAATTGAATGTACCGGTAATTGCGCTGTCGCAGTTGTCACGTGCCGTGGAGACACGCGGTGGAAGTAAAAGGCCATTGCTTTCCGATTTAAGGGAGTCGGGAGCTATCGAGCAGGATGCCGATATCGTATCGTTCATCTACCGCCCCGAATACTACAAAATCGACGAGTGGGATGATGAGGAACGCTCCCCGACACAAGGTCAAGCGGAATTCATCGTTGCCAAGCACCGTAATGGCGGTTTGGACAACATTCGACTTAAATTCATCGGCCAGCTCGGTAAATTCGATAATCTCGACGATTTCGATTCCCCATTTGAATTTCAGTCTAAAATGAATGCCAACGAAGAAAATCCGTTCATCACCAAGAACTTACCCAATGCTAACGAGGCTTTCGGCAGTTCGATGAATGATGGAATGGGGCCTGATAATGATAATGATGTGCCTTTCTAAAATTCAAGCGCAAGTATCAAGTTCAAAATATAGACAAAACCTACCGATTATTCACCAATCCTGTCAGACCAATAATCCTGAAAATCCTGTTTCGGACACCGAACACCGAGCATCAAACACAGAGCACCGAGCAAACTGCTACCGAGACCGCCGGACTGGGCTGGTGGCCGCCAAAGTAAGCAGTCAGAGCGTATATAGAACCATTTCCCACCTTAGCATTTCCCTCTTCGTTCTTCATACCTCGTACCTCGAACTTCATACCTCGTGCCTCAAACTTAGTACCTCGTGCCACTCTTTTTTCCCGTATCTTTGAAGATACCATTATTAAATCCGAGGTATGCGCAAAAGTCTCTCTTCTCTTCTCTTTATTATCTTCTCTTTTTCAGTATCGGCCTCTTCCATCCTAATCCCAATGGATGCCGAAAGTCAAAAGGATCACCTAAAAGCCTACGGAATCACCTATTGGGTATTGAGCAAGCAACAGAAAGTACAATGGCTGTTGAATTATCGAGGTGGTTCTTTTTTGTTGCCGGACGGCGATGCGATACGAAAGGAATGTCAAATTAGGGGTGTATCGTTCGAGATATTGTCTGACGGGCAAGCGCAATCCATTCTTGACAAGATCAGCAGTCCCTCTCAAAATCAGGATGCGGTAATTCTTGAAAAAGCCCCCAAAATAGCGGTCTATTCCCCAAAGGGAAACGCCCCTTGGGACGATGCCGTGACCATGGTGCTTACCTATGCCGAGATTCCCTACATAACCGTGTATGATGAAGAAGTGCTAGGAGATAAGCTGGCCCTCTACGATTGGCTGCATCTGCATCACGAGGATTTTACCGGCCAGTACGGTAAGTTCTACGGTGCCTATCGCGCGGCACCTTGGTATATTGAACAAAAGGAGGAAGCGGAAGCCTTGGCCTCAGAACTGGGATTTGGAAAAGTTTCTGACGAAAAGAGTGCCGTAGCCCAAAAAATCAGAAAGTATGTCATCGGCGGTGGTTTTATGTTTGCCATGTGCTCGGCGACGGATAGCTTCGATATCGCCCTTGCCGCTGAAGGTGTCGACATCTGCGAGCCGATGTTCGATGGAGATCCGTCCGATGCCAATTACCAGGCGAAGCTGGACTTCACCAATACCTTTGCGTTTACAGATTTTACCTTGGAGCGAAGTCCCCTGAAATATGAATTTTCATCCATCGACATGACCAACAAACGCGGTAATGTGCCCAAGGAACAGGATTATTTTTCGCTGATGGATTTTTCCGCCAAGTGGGATGCGGTGCCTACGATGCTCTGCCAGAATCACACTGCTCTAGTAAAAGGCTTTATGGGCCAGACCACGGCATTTACAAGGGATGAGGTGAAACCAACGGTAATGGTCTTGGGCGAAAACAAGATTAACGGCGAGGCCCGATATATTCACGGCATCAAGGGAAAGGGTTTTTTTACGTTCTACGGCGGCCATGATCCCGAAGACTATCAACATCGGGTAGGGGACCCGAAAACGGAACTAGAACTGCACCCGAATTCCCCCGGGTATCGATTGATTTTGAACAATGTCTTGTTTCCGGCAGCAAGGAAGAAGAAGCAGAAAACGTAATTCAGTAGGCAGTCGCAGTTCCGGTAGGCAGTTAAGATTCGAACCGTTAAACCTTCACAGAAAAAGAGTTCAAGGTTCAATTTTGCCCTCGGCAGGTTCAAGGTTCAAGAAAAACTGGACCCTTCTTTGAACCTTGAACAACTACGAAATAGTGATTAAACCCCTGTCCTGAGCGAAATCTAAGGGTTGAATTTTGCTTGCAGCCGGCGACCTTTAAGCTAATAGCTTCTCCAAAATCCGTTCCACCCCGAAATCATCATTACTCGAAGTACTATACTTGGCCGTTTTTTTCACGTTCGGATGTGCATTTTCCATGGCAAAACTAAAATCTGCCATGGCTAACATTTCGAGATCGTTATTATAATCTCCGAAAACCATGGTTTCTTCAGGTGTAACGTTGTTCAATTCCTGAATTTTTTGAAGCGCGTAGCCTTTGTTCGCATCGAGACTCGAAATATCGACCCAGTGTTCGCCGGAAACCTTTACCTGTAAATCGCCTTCTAAATGTTTTAGCGAGGGATAGATATATTTTTCAGAGCTTTCAAAATGGTAGACAGCTATTTTAAGGATTTCCCCTTCAAAAGATTTCAGATCTTCAAGAACAGTGTATTCGGAATAATATTCCTGTAATTTTTCTTCGAATTTTGGGGAGTTGCCCAGAATGTGGGCACTGTTTTTTCCACAAAGCACGGGGTGTATGTTTTCAAGGGATGCCAAAATATTAAGTACCCTATTTTTTGCGGATTGATGTAAGGGTGTTGAAACCAGCTCTGTTCCGTTTTGCATGGCAATACCACCATTTTCGGCAATAACCAATATATCGTTCTTAATGGGTGCCAATTTATCCACAATGCTTTGATACTGCCTTCCGCTGGCCGCCACAAAAAGAATATCGCGCTCTTTCAGCTTTTCAAACAGTTCAAGAAATCTTTCGCTTACCTCGTGTGCGGAGTTCAAAAGAGTACCGTCCATATCTGTGACGACCATTTTTATTCGGGATAAATCCATCGTATTAAATTTTAACGGGCAAAGGTATCCCTTCAAAATTAAATTAGGGTATGGATGTTAAAAGTTTTAGATTTATTTGATATTACGTAGGCAAAAGGAGGGCGTCTAAAAAGTGATTTCTGACGTCTTTGCCAGGCACGAAACAATCTGTAATTTGTTGGAAGTCAACTGGTAGAATACTTCGCTTTGCCGATAATGACAGCTAGGCCTTACTTGTTAGACACCTTCTTAAAATGAATTTTCCATGAAATTTTTCCAAAAAGAACTACACCTAAGTGCCCACACACGAGGCTTCCATTTGATTACTGACCTTATCGTGAATTCATTTTCCGAAATCCGGCAGATCGAAACGGGAATGTTACAGGTATTTATCAAGCATACTTCCGCAAGTTTGACCATCAACGAAAATGCCGACCCCACGGTGCGTACGGATTTTGAGAGCCATATCAATGTAATGGTTCCGGAGAACGCATCCTATTACGTCCACAATTATGAAGGTCCCGATGATATGCCGGCGCATATCAAAGCTTCGTTAATGGGGGCGTCGGTGCAGGTACCGATTACTAAAGGCAGATTGAATTTGGGTACATGGCAGGGCATTTACCTCTGTGAGCACCGCAACAGGAGTTCGGGGCGAAAGTTGGTAATTACTGCTTTTGGGACATAAAAAAATCCGATCGGTTATTTTACCGATCGGATTTTTTAAAGTGACCCTTCGACTGCGCTCAGGGTGACATTTTTGGTTATTTTACTTTCTCAACGATGGCCTTAAAAGCCTCTGGATGGTTCATGGCCAAATCGGCGAGAACCTTACGGTTCAGTTCGATACCGCTGGCTTTTAACCCACCCATAAACTGGGAGTACGAGATACCGTGCTGTCGGGCTCCCGCGTTGATACGGGTAATCCACAGTGCGCGGAACGTCCGTTTTTTGTTTCTTCTGTCGCGGTAAGCGTATAACATTGCTTTTTCTACCGCATTTTTGGCAACCGTCCAAACGTTTTTACGTCGTCCGAAATACCCTTTGGCCTGCTTCATCACTTTTTTTCTTCT
>RCMY010004174.1_pt1 | contig 15338 bp, 13 predicted proteins | sample 2041341 | NCBI WGS metagenome assembly RCMY01 (sample SAMN09708234, study PRJNA481090) | Marine sediment metagenome, whole genome shotgun sequencing project.
GGTAGCGCATAGATAACCGTGGCAAATAGCGCCGGTACTTTACCAATACCAAATAGCATTAACACTGGTATTAAATAAACAAAGCTTGGCATCGTCTGCATGACATCGAGTATAGGAGTGATAATTTTTCGCAGTAGCTTGCTACTCGACATGGCAATGCCGATAGGAATTCCGATAATTACGGTGACCAACACTGATACGATCAACAGCGCAAAAGTATCGATTAGAGCATCCCATAGGCCGAATGAACCTATCAGAAATAGCCCTGCGCCACATGCCAACGCAAACCAAATTTTGCGCACGCCAAACCATGCTAATACGGTTACGGCTGCGATGATTAACCATGGCGGAATGATCGTCAATAAGCGCTCAATAGGCAATAGTAGATAAGTCAGCGCTATATGGCTGATACCACGAAACACATCACCATAGTTTTTGACTACTGCCGCCAAAGATCTATTTAAAGGGTCTTCTAGTGACCACTCAGGGAAGCTTGATGATAGCCCTAAAATATTAGTAGGTTTTGCCACCGTATTAAGCGGACTATCAATGTTGCTGTTGCCTGCTCCACCTGCCGTTGAACTAATCCCAAGAGTGGTTGCCAGCTTGTTAGCAGCCTCTGGCGACAGCCAAGCTTGCCAAACCTCTGGATTATCACGTAAAAATACTAATGCTTGCTCGTCCCCACTACGTTTATTTTCACTCATCGCCAAGATCGCGCCATTAAGCTCATCTGAGGTGAACTGTACTTTTTTAAACACCTTAGATAATTCAGGGTTGGTTTCGATAAACGGGCTAGATACTGCAATAGCTAAAGGGGATACTGGAGCGCCAGAAACACAATCTGAGCTACCATCTGCCAGTAGCAAGTCTTGCCAGCAAGCATCATCATGAGCGGGGAATTCTATCTGCGCAAAGTCATATTTTGCGATCAAGCCTGTTGGCTGCCAGTAATAAAACAGCAGCGGCTTACGCTGTTCAAAAGCTGAGGCAATTTCGGCATCGAGAGCCGCGCCAGTACCAGGATGAGCGTTATTAAAGACGCTATCGAGTCCGGTATTTTTTAGCAGACGAGTGTTAAATATCTCACAGGCCCAGCCGGACGGGCAATTCATAAAGCGCGACTTCCCGGGATCTTCAGGGTCTTTAAATAGTTCAGCATATTTTGGTAAATCTTGATAACGGCGTAGACCTGGATTGTCATCCATCACATATTGCGGGACATACCAGCCTTGAGTAGCGCCGCCTTTGAGCGTATCGCCAATGATAGCTACTTTATTGTCTGCAATAGCTTGCTCCATAATAGGTGAGCGCCCAACCCACTGCTCGCCTATCACTTGAATATCATTCTGCGACAACGCCGTCTCAAGCGCTGGCCCTGCTCCCGGCACTTCTTCAATTTGGCAGCCGTAACCACTCTCAGTAATATACTTCAAAACACCAGTAGTAAATTGGCCACTCTCCCACGTCAATGCGCCAAACTTAATCGGGGTCTCACATTCTGCTGACGCTGATAGGGGAAATAACAATGAGCTTATCAATAATAAGCTTAACGCAATCCATTGACGCATAGGGTGTCCTATTTATTGATATTTTTAGTAAAATTCAAAAATAAATCTTCGCGTTACCGGTCGTAGTAAGCATCCAACTTTTGAGTGTAGCTGCTTATACTCTCGATAACCAATAACTATTTGGTAACCGATTCGACTAATGTCATCAACGATTTATCTGAGCAGCAATGACTATAGTCAAAATACTTCAGAAGCGCTACAGTGTTGCTGGTATAAATTTTTTGCAGACTCTGTCAGCGTAAGCGCAGCAAGCAAGCAAAATTAATACCAGCAGTACGTGATGTATCGATATTACTTTTCAATGACTGTAGCACTCATGAATCGACTATATAGCGTGTATTTTATTATTAAAAAAACCATAAAAAAAGCGCTTATGTTAATAAGCGCTTTAAGTATGAGCGAAATAGTTACTATTTATGAGCATTAGTTATTTTAGGAACATGCCCATAGCTCTTTTAAATAACTTATCATAAGGCGGTAAGAACAAATTTAGACCGTTAAGTTTGGCTTGTACAAACACTGGTTTCATATGACTTAACCGCTCAAAGCCAGCTTTGCCATGATAAGAACCCATTCCTGAGTGACCTACGCCGCCAAAGGGCAAGTCATGCTGCGCCACATGAATGATAACTTCATTAATACAGACGCCGCCCGATACCGTATGGGTGCGTACTTGCTCAATACTGCGATCATCATTACCAAAGATGTATAGCGCCAAAGGTCTTGGACGCGCATTAACGAAATCAATAGCATCATCAAGCGTCTCATAATGTATTAAAGGTAATACTGGGGCAAAGATTTCATTTTGCATGACTTTACTGTCGAGGCTAGGTTCAGTGACAATAACCGGTGGCATCAATCGGGTTTCATTATTAGCATCGATATCAGTCGTCTTATGGACGCTATCAGTAGGCAATACTTCTACATAACTCTGTACACGATTGAATTGCTCTTTATTGATGATATAGCTATAGTCTGGATTATTAGCAATATCCGGATAGTGTTCTTGCATCCAAGTGGTTGCAAGCTCAATAAAGCGCTGATGATGCGGACGCTGAATCAACACATAATCAGGGGCAATACAAGTCTGTCCGGCGTTAATAGTCTTGCCCATCATCACTCGATTAACTGCCGATTCTAAATTGACATCATCGAGTATAATCACTGGCGACTTACCACCAAGCTCTAGCGTAACTGGGGTTAGGTTAGGTGCTGCCGCCGCCATTATTTTTTTGCCTACTTCTGTAGAGCCGGTATAAAGCAGATGATCAAAGGGAAGCTTACTAAAAGCTTCGGCAATATCAACCTCACCTAGTACCACACTGACCATATCTGGCGAGAAGTAGTGAGCAACCGCTTTGGCAAAAGCTTCAGCGAAGTTAGGTGCCGCTTCACTCATCTTAACCATCACCCTATTACCTGCGGTCAAGGCATCGATCATCGGCCCTATCGCTAAATATAGCGGATAGTTCCAAGGCACCATAATACCTACGACCCCTAATGGCTGCGGCTGGATCTCGTTATGGGCAGGTAGATACAGAGCTGAGATTGGTGCTCGGCGCGTTTTCATCCATGACTTGCCATTCTTTTTGGCATGACTGATACCGGTAAAGCTTGGAAATAACTCAGCAAACTGGGTTTCAGAGGGACTCCGATAACCAAAATCAACGCTAATGGCTTTTGCTAATTCATCTTGAGTGTCTCTTAGTAGCGCCTCTAAATTATCCAGCTGCTCTACGCGGGTAGTCCAATCCACTATCGGCTGGGTGCGACTCAACCCTTGTAGATGTAAAAACTGCTTTTGTAGCTCATCTATCGTCGTTATAGTGCTTGGGTTGCGCTCAGTTACCGCTTGATTGCTCGCAATATGATCGCCAGCTTGATCGCTGCGCGCTTGATTATCAGTGCTTTGGAGATTATCGGTCATTAGTTATCCTTATTATCGTAGACCCTAGAGCCAATATACTCTAGGTCAATCAGCTCATAGTATAAAAACGATTGGCTGGGGCATGTCTTATTTGCTTGCTATTTAATGTAGCTTATTGACTAAGCAATGAAAAGCCCGTTTAGCATACTGATAGGTTTGTAATAAGTTACAAATAACACAAGATCACTTTGAAATTAGTTTTAGGTTATGTATCGATTTTATTAGCACTTGGATGGCTCTATTAAAAACTGCTACACTAAATACGTTACTATTATCCTTTATCTGCTACAAACCAACGCTGCTCCCCTATCAAAACCATAAGATGCTCACGCTCATGACTCAAGCAACCACTACCACCTCTATAGACAACCTTAACGTTGCTGATAAAACGGTTATCAATGACGCACTTATCAGCAAATCCTTAAGTGCTGCTGATTACAACCCAACTCATGAAGCGATGCTTGCACGTACTCTACAACGTATTGCCCTTAAAAAAGAGCAAGGGCTACGCAGTCCTGATGAGCTATGGATCGTCGATCATAATGATGTCTATACCCTTGGACAGGCGAGCAAAAAAGAGCATATCTTGCAGCATACCGATACCCCTATTATCCAGACCGATCGTGGTGGGCAAGTCACTTGGCACGGGTCTGGTCAGCTGGTGGTTTATTGGCTATTTGATTTACACAGTTTGGGTTGGAGTGTGCGTAATTTGGTCTCTCATGCTGAGCAGGCGATCGAAGATGTGCTCAATGACTGCCTAGTTAATGAGATAACTAAGCCTGAGGCAATAAGTGCGTATGCGCGTCGTGATGCACCGGGCGTCTACTTATATAGCAACCCTTTACGCAATTCTGATACTAATTCTGACTGTACTGATGATAAAGTTATGCTTGGCAAAATCGCTTCGCTAGGCTTTAAGATTAAGCATGGCTTTAGCTATCATGGCATTGCGCTAAATATTAATTGTGATCTAACGGCCTTTAATGCTATCAATCCTTGTGGCTATGCTGGCATGCAGATGTTACGACTGGCTGATTTTATCAATATTGATGGCGCTGCTAATGACGCTAGTGAAAATAACATTGGCAAGGCGCTAAGTTATAAGCAAGTGACGCAAAAGCTCATTGATAATATCGCTCAGCGTCATGCAGGGCTGATCAAGCTGCGTCCTATCGCACCAAAGTAGATTTTTTATACAGTGTTTTATAACATATTTGAATATTGAGTCCAATTTTGCATAATATCTTGCCAGCTTTGACTTAAGCATTACAAGAAAAATTAACTCAAACTTGCTATACTCGCAACCGATATTAAAACGTATTGATGACGAGAAAAAAGATAATCTTATCTATCCCTCTACCTCTAGCAATTAATAAAAATATAGGAGCACTTTATGGCAGATTTTAATAAAATTTTGGATGCAGGTGATGTCGATGGCGGTATTATCAATGTAGTCGTTGAGATTCCAACGGGCAGCAGCCATAAAATAGAATGGAATCGTGAGCTGGCTGTGTTTGAGCTTGATCGTATCGATCCTCAAATATTCGCTAAGCCTTGTAACTATGGTTTTATTCCACAAACCTTAGATGAAGATGGCGATGAGCTGGATGCGCTTATTCTTACTGAGCAGCCTCTAACAACAGGTATTTTTTTAAAAGCCAAGGTAATTGGCGTTATGAAATTCGTTGATGATGGCGAAGTCGATGACAAAATCGTCGTAGTACCTGCTGATGATCGCAATAACGGCAATGCTTATAACTGCTTAGAGGATTTACCAAAACAAATTATCGAGCAGCTACATTTCCACTTTAGCCACTATAAAGACCTTAAGAAAAAAGGCACTACCGTGGTCGAATCATGGGGTGATGTAGCGGAAGCTAAAGAAGTCATTAAAGAGTCTATTCAACGTTGGAAAGATTTATAATTTGTTGTCCATAAAAATAGTTGTTTTAAATTCACCGCAGTCATACAAATGATTGCGGTTTTTTTGGGTTAATTTATTAGCTATAAAATGGTTATAATAAAATAGCGACTCCATATACTTTATCATCAATAATATTTTTGCAATTAACAACTTTGCGGTTAATAAGGATTTTTATGTTTGACTCTGACTCTAGCTCAAAACCCGTTAATGCTAAGCTACCTCGTGCGATCATTATGATGATCGAAAAAAACAATCTAGTGATGGCAATCAAAACGTTAGCCGCTGATGAAAACATAAGTATGGAGGAGGCAAAAGTCCGTATTGACGCCTATGAGACTGAGCTTAAGATCAAGCAGCAGCAAAAATTAACGACTATTGCCAATAAGCAAGGCATACCCGGCAGCGCTCTTAGCTTTGATAGAGCGCCCCCCGCTATTGAGGACGCCTTTGATCCCTTAATCAAAAGCCGAGTCAAATCTACTCCACCAGAACAAAACTTTAAAAGTCTGCAAAAGGGGCTAAATAACCAGCTTGATGATTTAGGTTATAAAAAACCTTTGATTCCCTATTGGGCTAAACGGTTAGCGATTATTGCAATTATTATGTTAGGGATATTCTGGATACTATGGCGCATCTTTGGCTGAATAAGAGAGGATAATAAAGTATCATTCCTCTCAGTATCTCTTATAAATTTTTGTACTAGTGAGCGTAATTATCCATATAGTTAGCACTAAAAATTCTGATAAGGGCTTTTAGTTTCGTTAGTCTGGTATGAGTGGTTACCTTATAGCAGTCTATTTTAGGTGGTCTATTAGCTGACTAAGAGGTACCAATAGTTGGTTTCTATGGAGTATACTCCTGTCCATGTTAAGCATTTTAAGAGCCAATTATTGTACCTATTTCATCTATCATGAGATTCTGTTATATGCAGAGGTAGTAATACAGCATCGACTTTATCTAAAAATAGCCAACGTATGAACAGTACCAAGAAAATCATCAAGCCACCATAATTTATATTTAAATCATACAAGTAACCGACATATAGAGCTAAGCCAATAGATAAGAACCCAGATAGAAAAACGTTGGAATCCACGTAACATAGACATTCTGAACACTGATAAGACTCAAATTTTTTAAAGTCTAGAGGTCTTATTGTTTTACGTTGGCAATTAGGACATTTTCTTATAAACATAGCATCACAAATTCTATTAATTGTTATTTTAAAGATTTGAAATACCAATCAGTTCAAGTCGATTATACATAACGTAAACCTATCGACTACTCCTAAAGCATATCAAATACCTTATGGCTAAATGAGTCAATAGAGTCAGCACTATCATAACTGGTAAAAAAAGAGAACTTTGAACCACTGCTTGTGCCGGAGTCAATTCGACCTCTCCCATATTAACTGTATACCAATTAATCGGATAAAAAACCTCACTAATTAAAAAATTTATCGTAATAGGTAGGGTAAGTAGTAAGCCATATACTGCTGTATATCGATAAGACGACGGGGAGAGTTTATCAATGACACAATACACTATGGAGACCAAGGCTTGATACAGCGCTGTAAAGATTAGTGCCAATGGCCACCACCCTTTAACGTCAACGTTATTAGCGATTGTCACTTCATAAATTAAATACACAATATAAACAATCAGATACGGTATAAAAATCATTATGAATTTTTTAAGTGGCATGAATTAATCCAAGTTATTTAGTGGTTTTTTATTTTAACTTTTCCGCACAGATCAAATGCTTTAATTTACCCTTTAAGACTAATAAAGAACAATATACTTTTAATTCTATACAGATGAAAGCTTGATACCTGTATAGCGCACCGATCACGAATAGAGTATGTAAGGCATGTACACCACAAAGTACACTGTCACTATTTCAGTAGGTCAATGCATTGAATCACATAGCATATAGCTAAGCGTTCAAGTCCTCACTAGGGACTTGAATATTCTTCTGTAGCGCCAGTATTTTCGGTCTTTCTTATTTTAAAACCTGCTAACCACTGTAAATCCAGTATTTCGGCTCCTTTGATAGGATTTTCTAAGATAAACCCTAAACTTTATGGGGCTTAATCTTCAGCACTCTCTACCCAATTAAACTCTTCTAAGACGTTCATCCATTGATCGTCTAATCCCGCTTTTAGCAACAAAGGCTCACCGGTAACCGGATGGCTGAGCGCCAAACTTTGGGCATGCAGTAGCATGCGCACGCAACCATATTGAGTACGAAAAAATCGATTGTGCCGTCCGTCGCCGTGGCTAGTATCACCTACTATATGATGAAATAAATGTCTCATATGCCGACGCAGCTGATGCTTACGCCCGGTCTCTGGGGTTAAGCGCACTAGACTATAGCGAGTCGTATCATGCTTTTTTGACACCGCAAAGGGTAACTCAATTTGTGCCAGACTTTGCCAATGGGTGACCGCCTCTTGAGCGGGTTTGTCCAAGTCCGCGAACTTATCGGCGATGGCATCAGGCTTAAAGCTCAAGGCATAATCAACCACTCCTTGCTCAGGCATAAACCCGCGCACTACGGCTAAATACTGCTTGGTAACCTTATGCTCAGTAAAAGCCTCGCCAAGGCTGCGTGCAACGCTTGGGCTTTTGGCAAAGAGCAACACGCCTGATGTCGGCTTATCTAACCTATGCACCGGAAAGACATGACAACCTACCGCATCACGGGTGAGTTGCATGGCAAAGCGCGTCTCGCCTGTATCCAGCCAACTGCGATGCACCAATAGACCAGCTTCTTTATTAATCGCCACCAGAAAGTCATCCTCATAGATGATTTCTATTTGATTGGCGGTGTCGCTTTCGATATCCATGTTTTTAATGCCTATACTTTAGAGACTAGTAGTTTAAATAATGCAATTATATATCTGCTGCCTTTTATATATATTCTTTTTATTGCACTCATTAATGCATTAAAAAAGGATACCGAAGTATCCTTTTTTGTATTGCAAACTTTGAGCTAGATTCACTGGAGCTAATGCTACACTTGCTTTAGTGAAGCTCACCTGGAATGATTTTTGCGAATGCGCGCTGTGCCAAGTTAGGTTTAGAGTCAGTGGTTTGCGCAGCTGTCGAGCTTGGAAAGATGCGGTAGCCGATGGACTGTACGCCAACGTTAAACCCGGGTACTAACGAATAAGTCGCCGAAGCAAATTTACCCATGTTGCTGGCTATGCTATTCGGTTTGTTTACAATAGCATCTGCCACCATCAATGCCGCCTCATCTGGCATAAGTGCTGGCATATAACGATACAGCTTGGTTGGAGCAATCATCGGTGTCCGTACTAGAGGCATAAAAATATTGGTCACTGTGACCTTATTGCCTTTCACTTCAGCCGCCAAACAGCGGCTAAAAGCATCTAACGCCGCTTTTGATGCCACATAGGCTGAAAAACGTGGACTATTTGCCAGTACGCCAATTGATGAGATATTGATGATTTGACCGGCTTGGCGGCTGATCATAATTGGCAAAAATCCTAGAATGATTTTGACCGCTCCAAAATAGTTGATATTCATAGTACGCTCAAAGTCATGGAAGCGATTCACAGACTCATGAACCGAGCGGCGAATTGAGCGACCCGCATTGTTTACCAGTACGTCGATATGATCAAAATCAGCAATAATCTTAGCGGTGGTTTTTTCAATATCGTCCATATCGGTGAGGTCACAAGGATAGTAGCTGGCTTTGCCCCCATTCTTCTCGATGGCTTCTTGGACGTTCTTTAGGTTTTCTTCGGTGCGCGCCAATAGAATTACGTGAGCGCCACATTCGCTAAGTAGATGAGCCGTACGCTCACCGATACCGCTTGATGCCCCTGTGATGAGGATATTTTTGCCTTTAACAGTTTTGGAAATTACTTTTTTCGAGGGAGTAGCCATAAAACGTCCTTGTTGTTTATTGTACTTCCATTAACATTCAATTCTAGCATAACAAAACTATGCAGTTTGAAGTTAAAAAAATCACTCAGCACTTGTGTAATATGATTATTGTTGTATTTTAGCAAATATTTGTCAATATTTTTTTCTATTTGCTATCGTTTTATGATTTATCATCAGTACTTATTCGCCGAATAATCATAGCTTTGACTGAATTAACAAATGCTAAGTACATTATAGTGATAGTTTCTAATGACTTAACAAATGAAATACGGTTTTAGCCAGATATTTTGATAGGTTACTTTTATACTTTGCAAAGTTGATCTATAAGTAAGCAGTCGTTTTTACCTTAATCCATAATCAGGAAAATTCTTTTAATAGAATTCTTAGCTCATTATATTGATTTGATTGCCAAAGTTGTCGAAGTTATTGGCGTGTTGATTATGTTTTTTGGACTCATTTTCGCCTTTTATAGAGCCATTCGTTCAACTGGAGGTTTTACTCATGACACTTATGTTGAAATAAGACAGACAGTTGGTAAGTCTATCTTATTAGGGCTTGAGGTACTTATTGCTGCCGATATTATGGCTACAGTAGTTACAGAGCCTACATTGCGTGGTGTATTGGTATTAGGTTTTATTGTCCTGATTCGTACTTTTTTGAGCTTATCATTACAGGTTGAATTAGAAGGTCGCTTCCCGTGGCAAAAAAAGGAAGAAACTACTTCGGATAAACCATCTGAGACGCCAATAAACAATGCCTAACTCATTGGAAAAATATTAAGATTGTAGTGCTATTTTAGTAGCTGCTATTTGCTAGGATTTCTATCCAGAATGGGCTGTTAAAAAGGTTTCAACTGCTCGAAATTGCCCAGCGGTACTCTCTTCGCTATACATGGCCTGACGAAAGGCGTTAGAGTTAGGAATGCCCGTGGTGTACCAAGCGATATGCTTACGTGCGATACGGCAGCCTGAGTATTCACCATAAAATTTATACAATTCCTGCAAATGCGTTAATACAATCTCTTTAATCTCGCTGACGGTAGGTGTTGCCAAAGTTTCACCAGTACGCAAAAAATGCTCAATATCCCGAAATATCCACGGCTGACCTTGTGCGGCCCGGCCGATCATTACCGCATCGCAACCGGTTAACTCATAAACACGCTGGGCTTTTTGCGCACTGTCGATATCGCCATTAGCAATCACCGGAATACTGACGCTTTCTTTGACCGCACGTATCAGCTCGTAACGTGCCTCACCGTTATACATATCCTCACGGGTACGACCATGGATAGCAATAGCGGCAATACCCGCTTGCTCAGCACGTTGTGCAATACGTAAAATGTTCTCACGGCCATTCTCATAACCTAAGCGGGTCTTGAGCGTCACGGGTGCATTGACTGCATTGACAGCGGTATCGAGCAATCTAGCGACTAAATCTTCATCTTGTAATAATGCCGAGCCCGCCAGCTTACGGCAGACCTTTTTGGCAGGACAGCCCATATTGATATCAATAATCTGCGCGCCATTATCGATCTGATAGCGGGCAGCTTCGGCTAGTTTATCCGGCTCAGCACCCGCTATTTGCGCAGAGATAGGCGCAATCTCACCATCGAAGTTAGCCCGATAAAGAGACTTTTTACGGGCATAAAGCGCAGTATCGGCAATGATCATTTCGCTTACTGCATGTCCTGCACCGAATGATTTGCATAGTTTACGAAACGGATTATCCGTGACCCCTGCCATCGGCGCAACCATTAAACGATTATCAATGGTCAAGCCGCCTATTATTAATGGCTGCAATAGTGGATGATTATTGTTATTTGACGCTGATGACGCAGCAAAATCTGTCTGTGAAAAATGACTATCTGAAGTATTTATAGACATAAAAAACGGCTTGTTCTTAATAAAAATAAGGTAATGAAAACAAACCGTTATTTTAAGGGTTAATGACTATATTGCAAGGGTTATGATAACCTAAAAAATAAGCTTAAACCTTTATAAAAGCTGTAAGGTGAATTCTATGCACCATTAGGGTAGCTTAGACGGTGCTTAAAAAGCATCCTACACTTTAAGTTATATCACAGTACAAACATTTTTAATAAATCCTACTACTTCTCAATCGCCGTACTCAGCTGCTTAGCCATTTCGGCAAGCTCTGCATTATCCGCTTGCGTTACTGCATGACGACCCAACTCATGAATACTACTTGGGATAAGGTGCACATGATAGTGAAAGACGGTCTGCCCGGCCTCACTCCCATTGAGCTGCATTTGGATAATGCCTTTGCGCTCAAACACTTGACGCTGGGCTTGCATTATCTTTTTAGCAGTCATCAATACCGCAGCGGCATATTCTGGCTCAAGGTCAGCTAAATCGATTGCTTTTTGCTTAGGGATGACTAACACATGACCTTTTGCTTGCGGCATGATGTCCATAAAAGCGAGAGTTTTGTCGTCTTCATAAACCTTGTGATAGGGAATATCGCCGTTTAGCATTTTGGCAAAAATATTATTGTCGTCGTATTTGGTTTGGCTCATGGTTAATCCTTTAGTTTTTGAATATAGAATTTATAATATAGTGGACGAAGTGTGTGAGTAGTTCAAGGTATTAAGCGTCTTCAATAATCTAAAACAAGACTATATTTACATAATTTCACTATCGATATCTAATTTTTCTTGAGCTTTTACTTCATCTAAGAATGCTTGCATAGTTTCAATCTAGTTTTCAGCTTTACCTTCTACGCCAAGATGAATCACATCTGTATATAAGTCAGCAAGTGATGAAATAATTTTATCCCAACTACTAAAATAAAATTCAGTGCCCCTGTTAGCAAGGACATAATTACCTGTCTCTTTATCTTTATCTTTATCTTTATCTTTATCTTTATCTTTATCTTTATCTTTATCTTTATCTTTGATTTCAGCATAAGCGGCGCGAGCCAGTAGCGCATAGTAAAAGATATCTTTCATTGACTGTGACATACAGTCATTAAAAAGTAATATCGATACATCACGTACTGCTGGTATTACTTTTTCTTGCTTGCTGCGCTTACGCTGACAGAGGCTACAAAAAATTTATACCAGCAACACGGTAGCGCTTCTGAAGTATTTTGACTATAGTGTTCTTCCTTGATTTTAAATATAACTACTTGTTAATTATAATGAATATACTCATTAATGTGCGGAGATTCTAGGATCAGCAATACTTTTAATTCTGTAACATCTTCAATCAATTCGAATACTTTGTATTTTTTAGAGACAAAAGGGTTTTCCTTGTAGCAAACTTACTTATAGTACCTAATTTACTTGTTTTGTGTAGAGTGCTTTTCAAGCGCCGATGTTAATCGTAACCTAGGTGTCGGTGCGTGGAACGCACCCTACGCCTACTAAATTTGAAACCTATCACTTATTTTTTATTATAAAATATTATAGATTTGCATAACTGTTTGCTGGGCTAGCATTAAAAAGCACCCTATCGAGCAATGACTCAATAGGATGCTTTTTGTTTAATTCAGAATTAAAACAGTACTTTAGATATCAAACTCAAGCGCTCTATCACCATCCTCATCTTGAATACGGGTTGGCAAACCAATCTTATTCAATAGATTAATAAATGGCTTGGCATCTAGCTCTTCAACGTTGACCATTTTACCCGCATCCCACTCACCAGTAGCGACGAGCATAGCAGCAGCAACCGGTGGCACGCCAGCTGTATAAGAAATGCCTTGACTGCCCATCGCCTCATACGCTTCTTTATGATCGGAGATATTGTAGATAAATACTTCAGTATCGACGCCGTCTTTTTTGCCTTTTACCTTGTCGCCGATACAAGTTTTACCCGTATAGTTTGGCGCTAGTGAGCTTGGATCTGGTAGCACGGCTTTGACGACTTTTAATGGAATAATTTCTAGGCCTTCAGCGGTAGTGACAGGCTGCTCAGACAATAGACCTAAACTTTGTAGCACGGTAAAGACATTAATATAATGCTCACCGAAACCCATCCAAAAACGAATATTAGGTACGTCTAAATTAGCTGATAACGAATGAATCTCGTCATGACCACTGAGGTAACTGTTTTGCACACCTACAACAGGCAAGTCATCAGTACGCTTGACCTCAAACATCCTATTTGACTGCCACTTACTGTCCTGCCACGAATAAACCGTACCGGTAAATTCACGGAAGTTAATCTCAGGATCGAAGTTGGTCGCAAAGTATTTGCCATGATCGCCTGCATTAATATCAATAATATCAATATCAGTGACTGAGCCTGCATCCATCATGTCATAGCCGAGCCTAGCGTAAGCATTGACCATACCGGGATCGAAGCCTGCACCTAAGATGGCAGTGATATTATTATCCGCACAGCGCAGGCGACGCTTCCATTCATAATTGTCATACCATGGCGGCGTCTCACAAATCTTGCGTGGGTCTTCATGAATAGCGGTATCAATATAAGCGACGCCCGTCTCGATACAAGCCTCTAAGACGCTCATATTAAGAAAAGGGGAACCGACATTGATGACGATTTGGATACCCGTGTCTTGTATCAGCTGTATTAGCGCTGGGATATCCATAGCATCGATTTGATGCGTATGCAAAGTAGCGGGCTGTTTAAAGCTGTCTTTCTCCACTACACTTTGAGCTATAGCATCACATTTATCTAACGTGCGTGAGGCGATATGTATCTCACCAAGTACGTCATTATGCATCGCACATTTATGCGCGACTACTTGGGCGACACCGCCTGCACCGATGATGAGTACGTCTTTTTTAGCTTGATGGGTATTTTTGCTATGTTGAGTTGCATTATTCAAGGCAACAATCCTCCTTTGTGCCCCTGCCGTCGCCATTGATATTGGACGATCGAAACAGAAACGAGTGAATGATATGCGTGAATTAAAAAGGAAGACCGAGGAAAACCCACGCACCCGATGGACAAAAATACTTGTCTTTGCCCGTAGCAATTATAACAATTTTTACTACCTTTTCGGCAATAAATAATGAATAAAAACTAGCGTTATTAACAATGTAAGTATCATTAAAACTAAGAGTTGAGTACAGACTATTAAGACAAACTCGCCTTGTACTCTTGATAATCAAACTCACGCTGTACATCAATCGACCCATCAAGGCGACGAATCACAATCGCAGGCATATTGACGCCATTGAACCAGTTTTTCTTGACCATCGTATAGCCCGCCGCATTACCAAAAGTGACGGTATCACCTGTTTGTAAAGTAGATGGCAGCGCATACTCGCCAAAAATATCGCCCGCTAGGCAAGAACGGCCATAGATAATAGTATTATCAGCTGAATTGGCTTGGTTATTGCTTTTTATAGCAGGTTGTCCATTATCAGTAGGATCGATGTCAAGCGCTACGCCACTAACCTGTTGCTCATTGACGGCCACTATCGATGCTGACTCACGATAAATTAGCAAATCAAGCATATGCGCTTCGATAGAAGAATCAACCACCGCTAGATTTTTTTCGTTATGCATAACATCTAATACGGTGGTGACCAAGGTGCCAGCGCCATGAATACTAGCTTCACCCGGCTCTAGATAGACTTGTACACCATAAGTCTCGCTAAATTTTTTCAATCTTTCAGCAAGTTGTTCAAGTGGATAATCAGGCGCAATAAAATGAATACCGCCGCCTAGACTTACCCAGTCCAGCTTATGTAAGATATCGCCAAACCTAGCTTCGATATCAGCCAAGCTCTCACTAAAAGCCTGAAAGCTGTCATTTTCACAGTTGTTATGAATCATAACCCCAGTGATATCGCCTAGCACCTCTGCAATACTGTCTTTGTTGTGCTCACCCAAACGGCTAAACGGACGCGCGGGATCAGCAATGATAAATGATGAGTTACTGGTTTTGGGATTCAAGCGTAGCCCTACAGGTATATTTTGGGCAGCGGCCTGATCTTTAAAGGCAGTCAGCTGCGAGATAGAATTAAAGATAATCTTATCAGCGTATTTGAGTACTTCAGGGATTTC
>RCMY010003398.1_pt1 | contig 15335 bp, 14 predicted proteins | sample 2041341 | NCBI WGS metagenome assembly RCMY01 (sample SAMN09708234, study PRJNA481090) | Marine sediment metagenome, whole genome shotgun sequencing project.
CCGACTTCATCCTGATAATCGGTAAGGTCTTTTATAGCATCCAAAAGGGATTTCCTATCCTTTTCGGCCATCCCTACGACATCATCCAACGTAGCGTTCAAAATCTTTTGGCGTACTTCGGGGTCGTCTTCCTGCGCCAGTTTGGACTTCATCTGGTCAACGGTCTTGCCCCAATTGACATCAACTTTATCTTGTTGCGGGGCGGAATCGGTCTCTAATAAATCAAAATCGTCGGACATAATAGGGTTGCTTTTAGGTTATATGTTTTAAGGGATATCAATTTCGGTAATTTTTTCGAGTTTTGAACTGAAAGACCTACATAATACGTACAAGAAGTTTAAATATTGTTACAAGTATTCTAAAATATTTTGAGAAACCTGGAGTTATTGTAAAAGGAAGGACTTGATCAGGGCTTCAACATGAAACTTGGAACGTTAAATCCAAGACGCTATACTTGCTAAAGTCAGCGCCTATCCTTAACTTGCACCAATAGTATTAATTTTGGATCACTATGGCAACGATAAGAAAATCCATCACTTTTACCGAGCAACAAGACGTCTATATCAAAAGTTTGATTGAAAAAGGTTTTTATACAAACGATAGCGAATATATACGGGATGTCATACGCAAAGACCAAGAGTCTAGAAGGCATATTTTGGATTTACAGGATGCTTTGATCGACGGCATAGAGAGCGGCCCGTCCGATGCAACAATCGAAAGCATTTGGGAAGAGGCAATTAAAGAGTATGAAGCAGGAAAGTAATTATGTTCTCAGCGTTAGGGCAAAAGAAGATATTAAACATGTCGCTAGGTTTACCATCAAAAAATTCGGTGTAGACCAATCCATAAAGTATTCGAAGAATCTAGAAACGATACTTAACAACATCGGTCTAAACCCTGAACTTGGCAGACCGTACACCCCAACAAAAAGAAAGATGCTGTTCCGATATCGGTATAAGGCCCACATGATATTTTATTATCCGACCAAGAAAGGAATTTTTGTCGTCAGGGTTCTTGGAGGCAAAATGGATTTTCTAAGACATATCAAATAGACAATCTAGCTTTCTAACGATTTTCAGAAAAATCTATCTTAAAGCACAATGAGAATACTATCCGTCGCTTTTCTATTTTTCATTTTTCCGGCTATATGCAGTGCCCAAACCATCACCTGCTCCCCCGCCGATAAACAAACCGTGGAAAACAAGCTCATCGAAATCGACGGTCTTCTCGAAAACGATTTCGGCAAGACTATCGTTGCGGTCGGCAAGACATTTTTGGGTATTCCCTATGTAGCAAAGACCTTGGAAATCGGTGACACCGAAACCTTGGTCGTCAATCTGGACTGTACCACTTATGTCGAAAACGTACTCGCTTTTAGCCTAATGCTCGAAAAAGGGCAATCCAGTTTCGACGACTTTACTGAAACCTTGGAGAATATACGTTATAAAAACGGCGAACTTGAAGGTTATGCCTCACGACTCCATTATTTCTCCGAATGGATCGCCAATAACGAAAAGAAAGGTTTGCTGAAAGACATCACCGCTGAAATCGGCGGCACCGAAATCACGAAGGACATCAATTTTATGAGTACCCATCGCGAACTCTATCCCTTTTTAAGCGATGACGATAATTTTGAGAAAATCCAGGCTTCCGAAAATTATTTGAACGACCAAGCGATCTGCATTTTACCCCAAGATCAGATTGCTGCGAATGAACATCTAATTCAAACGGGCGATATTATTGCCCTGACCACCTCCATCGATGGTCTCGACATCACCCACACGGGCATTGCAACCCGTGAAAAGGATGGGCGTATCCATTTGTTACATGCTTCCACAGGTTCTATGGAAGTCGAGGTTTCCGAGCTTCCTTTGGCCGATTACCTGAAAAAGATAAAAAGCAATACGGGGATTATGGTAGCACGACCAATAGTTCCGTGAAAATGTCTAAGACCAAAATAAAAAAGGTCTTCCCGATTCCTCACCGTAAAAGCGATAAAATCCCTACGAACCGGCCATGGCCATCAGATATTTTTTCGGGGTAGTGCCATATTTCTTCTTAAAAGCCGAAATAAAATGACTTGCCGTACTATAGCCCACTTTTAAACCGACCTCGTTGACATTATGCTTCCCGGTCTCGAGCATCTTTCGGGCGTATTCCATCTTGTAGTCGAAAAGAAAACTGAAGACCGAATCGCCATAGATCTGTTTAAAACCTTCTTTCAGTTTTTTAAGGGATAGTCCGATTTCTACGGATAGTTCGGTCAACGTAGGCGGCTCGGCCATACGAGAGATCATGATTTCCTTGGCCTTGCGGATGCGCCTTACATTATCTTCATCGACTAGAAACGGACATTGCTCCACATCAGCCCCTTCCCCCTTATTGAAATAGAGCGAAATCAGCTCGTAGGCTTTTCCTTTTATATATAGTTCTTTTATCGAAGGATGTAGGTTGTAGTTCATAATTTGGCTAAGTACCACGGCAATAGCTGGGCTTACCCCTTCTTGCGAATAGTATTTTTTGTCTTTGTTCTCCTTGCTTAGAAACGGGATGTAATCTGCCTCCTTTGAGAAGAGCGAATGGAATTTTCGGATAGTCATAACAACGGAGACCAGCCACGAATTGGGATGCAGTTCGAGGTTGAGCGGAAGGTCAATCTGGGGGTTATATAGTAGAAGTGAGTTTTCTTCGGATACTTCCAAAGCGTAATTCCCTTGGTTGAAAACAAACTTGGCGCTGCCTTTCAAACAAAAGTGGAACTGTATGAAGCTGCTGTCAATTTCACGGGCTACCCGTTGAATTTCGGTAGTATCGTTCTGGATTTTTAGCACGAAAAACCCATCTTCTATAAAAACTTCCTGAAATGAACCTTGAGCGATATTTTTCTCTGACATAGTCTATCGGATATGGTTTTCTTTTATTTAGAAAGGTTCTAAATAGATTGTTTGTAAAGTGTCGTGTTTCCTACAAAAATACCGATTAAATGGGATTTTTCATGTAAATCCTACTAAAAAACGGGTATCGATACTAATTGTACCGCTAGCGTTACTTTTTCAGGTATACAGCTTGTATTTTTGTTGCCGTCATACCGAAAACGTAAGATGGTATAATCCTCAAGCGTTATAACGTTCATTCCAGTTGATGAAAGACTACCATATTTCGAGACATAACTCATTTTATAGTATAGGGCTCAGCTACCAAAAAGCGGATGCCGAGACCCGAGGTAAGTTCAGCCTCGCAAAAGTAGCTGCTGAAAAACTGTTGATGCAGGCAAAGGCGCAAGGCATTGACGGACTTTTGGTGACCTCTACCTGTAACCGTACCGAGCTGTACGGGTTCGCCCAACATCCCTTTCAACTCATCAAACTTCTTTGTGATAACACGACAGGCTCCTTGGAGGAGTTTCAGGAAGTCGCCTATGTCTACAAGAACAACGACGCCATCGGTCATTTATTTAAGGTAGGTACTGGGCTTGATAGCCAGATTCTCGGTGATTTCGAGATTATCAGCCAATTGAAACAAAGTTTTAACCGTTCGAAAAAATTCGGCATCGCCAATCCGTTTATCGAGCGGCTTTGCAATTCGGTTATCCAGGCCAGTAAGCGTATCAAGAACGAAACGGAAATATCCTCTGGTGCTACTTCGGTCGCCTTTGCTTCCGTTCGCTATATTTTGGAGAATGTTCCCAATGTTTCCGAAAAGAAAATTCTGCTCTTCGGAACAGGTAAAATTGGCCGTAATACTTGCGAAAACCTTATCAAGCATACTAAGAACGATCATATAACCCTAGTCAACCGAACCAAGGAAAAAGCAGAAAGAATTGCAGGAAAATTCCAATTGACGGTAAAGGATTATGGAGACCTGCAAGCCGAAATCCGTAATACCGATGTGCTTATTGTGGCTACCAGCGCCCAATCGCCGACGATATCCAAAGAATTGATCTATACCAAAAAGCCTTTGTTGATATTGGACCTGTCCATCCCCAAAAATGTATCCGATGATGTATCCGAATTGGAAAACGTAACGGTCATCCACCTAGACCATCTTTCCCAAATGACCGATAAGACGCTGGAGCGGCGAAAAGAGTACGTGCCACATGCTGAAGAGATCATTGCCGAGGTACGGCACGATTTTAGCCAATGGCTAGAGACCCGGAAATTCGCGCCCGTGATCAAGGCCCTGAAAAAGAAATTGAAAACGATGAAAGACGAGGAGATGGATTATCAATCGAAAAAACTATCCGACTTCAACGAACAACAGGCCGATGTCATTTCCGACCGCATCATCCAAAAAATCACCAAACAGTTCGCCAACCATTTGAAAGGCGATGATGTCGATTCCGATATGAGCCTTGAACTTATTCAAAGAGTCTTTCAACTCGAACTGGACACCCCATGAGCAAAATCATACGCATAGGTACCCGCGATAGCGAATTGGCGCTATGGCAGGCCACTACCGTTAAGGACAATTTGGAAGCTTTGGGCCATCAGGCCATGCTTGTTCCCGTCAAATCTACCGGCGACTTGGTACTCGACAAGCCCCTTCACGAAATGGGGATAACCGGTATTTTCACGAAAAATCTGGATGTTGCAATGCTGCGCGGTGAAATCGATGTGGCGGTACATAGTATGAAGGATGTGCCTACAAAACTTCCTGAAGGTATCGTTCAGGCCGCGGTACTAGAACGCGGTAATTTTCTGGACATCCTCGCATTTAAAAAGAACGAGGAATTTTTGGCCGAAAGGGAAGCTGTTATCGCCACGGGAAGCTTGCGCAGAAAAGCGCAGTGGCTGAACCGCTATCCGACCCATACGCTGGTCGATTTACGCGGAAATGTGAATACACGCTACGAAAAACTACAAAATAACGACTGGAACGCAGCGATTTTCGCCGCGGCAGGACTTGAACGCATCGGCCTCGAACCTGAAAATACTGTCGGTCTTACCTGGATGGTGCCCGCCCCCGCCCAAGGTGCCATCATGATCGTAGCCATGGGAAATGACGAATTCGTCCTCGAAGCCTGCGCCCAGCTCAATCACGAGCCCACCGAAATCTGTACGCGCCAAGAACGGGAGTTCCTCCGTATTCTCGAAGGGGGTTGTACAGCGCCTATCGGTGCCCTAGCGTATATCAATAAAGAAAACGAAGTCACCTTAAAAGGAGTCTTGTTAACGGTAGACGGCAAGAAAAAACTGGAATCGGAATTCAGTGCACCTTTGGGCAGGCACGAATTTTTGGGCCGAGACTGCGCCAACAGCATTTTGAGCCGTGGGGGAAAGCTCTTGATGAACGAGATTCAGGGTGCCATCTTAAAGACTAACGTATTTAGTACAAAAGACCTGACCCATGACCAGTTGGCGCTTTTTGCCGATTCCGTTCGGGTGAAATCCGAAGATTTTATAAAGGTGAGTCCCAATCGTATTTCGGCCTACGAGCTTAAGAAAGAAAAGCGCAACGTTATCCTGACAAGTCAAAACGCGGTCGAGGCGCTATTGAAGAACGTAGATGCAAGTGACCTGAAATTTAAAAATATCTATTGCGTCGGCCGAAAGACCAAGCGTTTGATCGAACGGCATATCGGCCCGGTCAAGCATCAAGAAAAATACGCGGAAAAATTGGCCAAGCATCTGGTAGAATATATGGAGGGCCTTGAGGTCACCTATTTTTGCAGTAATCTACGGCTAGATACCATTCCGATGATTTTGGCCGAAAATAATATCAAGGTCAACGAAATCGAGGCGTACCAAACGAAACATGCGCCTAGAAAAGTTGATGACAGTATTGAAGGAGTTATGTTCTACAGTCCTTCTACGGTCGAAAGTTATCTAATGAAAAATGCTTCGGATAAAATTGCTTACTGTATTGGTGAGACCACTGCTGCGGAAGCACGGAAGCATTTTACGGATGTGCGGGTGGCCAAGACACCGATTGTGGAGAGTGTGATCGTGTTGGTGAATGAACAGTACGATAAAAAATAAATGTCATTGCCGCATCGCCTTAATTTCCGATGGCAATTAAGGCGACGCGGCAATCTGTTGAGCTTTCGATGATGTTCAACAGATTGTTACGTCGCATGTCTGCTGAAACGCAGAAATGCTCCTCGCAATGACGAATACAATGAACCTTTTTTAAGAGATTCCCGCCCGGTCACTGAGCGTAGCCGAAGTGAGAGGGCGGGAATGACAAAAAAACTGAAATGCTGAAAAACGACCTTTTCCTCCGCGCCCTAAAAGGCGAAACCGTAGAACGCCCGCCCGTTTGGATGATGCGCCAGGCCGGCCGATACCTGCCGGAGTTTATGGAAATCAAGAAAAAATACGATTTCTTTACCCGTTGCAGAACCCCTGAACTGGCCTCTGAAATTACCGTGCAGCCCATCCGCAGATACGGAATGGATGCGGCGATACTTTTTTGCGACATACTTGTGATTCCGCAGGCGATGGATATCGAAGTGCAGATGAAACCCAATTTCGGTCCGTATCTACCAAAACCCGTTCGTTCGCAGAAAGATGTCGACAAGGTAATCGTTCCCGATGTCAACGTGGAACTGGATTACGTAATGCAGGCAATCAAGGCGACGAAAGAAAAGCTGAACGATGAGGTGCCACTCATCGGTTTCGCGGGCTCTCCTTGGACGATTTTGTGCTACTGCGTGCAGGGGCAGGGCAGCAAAACCTTCGACAAGGCTAAGGAACTCTGTTTTACACAACCCGTTGCGGCCCATGAATTGCTGCAAAAAATTACCGATACCACCATTGCTTATCTAAAAGCAAAAGTAAAAGCAGGCGTAAATGCCGTACAGGTCTTCGATTCATGGGGCGGTATGCTGTCCCCGACCGATTATCAAGAATTCTCATGGCAATACATCCAACAGATTATCGATGCACTCAAAGACGAGGCGCCCGTTATCGTTTTCGGAAAAGGCTGCTGGTTCGCATTGGGAGACATGGCCAAATCCGGGGCCGCCGCCCTTGGTGTAGATTGGACCTGCTCCGCTCAAAATGCGCGCTATCTGTCCGGCGGAAATATCACGTTGCAAGGTAATTTTGATCCCTCGAGATTGCTTTCCCCACCCGCGGACATTAAAAGAATGGTCACCCAAATGATTAACGAATTCGGGAAGGATAAGTATGTAGTGAACCTAGGGCATGGTATTCTGCCGAACATCCCGGTAGAGAATGCGAAAGCTTTTATTGATGCGGTGAAGGAGTATCGGGGATAGCACACCCGACCTGCAACGTGTTCCCCGACGCAGGAGAGACTCCCTGTAGATCTTTCGAAGCGTGTTCTTACGGCCCAGACCTATAAGGAGGTAGCTAATCCGACGTCACACTTCGACTGAGCTCAGTGCATCGTCTTGCAGGTCAGGTTTCCGGAATACCTATGAGGTCTATATTAGTGATAATGACCAAAACCAAAAACGCAATACTTTAATCACATGATCGCAACATTCACAAAGTATACGATCGAGCCCATCCATGAAAAATATGCCTGGCGAATCTGTGATTTGATGGTTGCCAATTCCGATAGGTTAAAGCGATATTTCCCAAAGACCCTGGAACAAAATCTGAACCCGGATCTATCAAAGATCTTTGTAGAAGATAAAGTCAGGCAATTCAATTGTAAAGAAGAATTCCTTTTTGTCTTAAAGGAGAAAGAAAACCGGAAGGTCATCGGACTGGTCTATATTAAAGAGCTCGATTGGGAAGCTGGCCAAGCCGAATTGGCCTATTGTATCGGCTATCAATATGAGGGAAAGGGGTGGATGACCGAAGCAGTCAAAACAGTATCAACCTATGCTTTCGATGATCTAGGCTTGAAAACGTTACAAATTATCGCACATAAAAGCAACCTAGGAAGTATTAAAGTCGCCGAAAAATGTCGTTATCTTTGGAGAAGGACTTTAAAGAAAGAGCATACTCCGCCAGGGGAAGAGGCTTTGGATATGGAGCTGTATGAGCGAGAGTGCTAGCACTGCAAGATGTTCTTGCGTCGGATTTGACCTGCAAGGTGTTCCCCGACGCAGGAGGGGCTCCTTGTAGGTCTTTCGATGCGGTTCCTAACCGGCAAGACCTACAAGGAGGTCATTAACGCGACGACGCGTTGCAGGTATCTATACTTAAAACGATTAAATGAAATTGGAAACCTTACAAAAAGATGCCTATTACCATATCTACAGCCGAGGTATAGACGGGACTGCAATTTTCCGTGAGGACGAAAACAAGTATTATTTTTTAAAGCTTGTAAAAAAGCATCTTTCCGGTAAAGTGGCAATTTTGGCTTATTGCCTTATGGACAACCATTACCACATGGCAATACGGGTAGAAAGTGAGGAAAAATTGGCCACACGCGCATTTTCAAACCTGATAAACGCATATGCTAAGGCATTCAACAACCGTTTCCGAAGAACGGGCAGTTTGTTTGAAAAGCATTTTAAGAGAATTCGAATTAAGGATGAAACTTATTTGAGAAACCTTATCCTTTATATTCATACAAATCCTGAAAATCATGGAATCGTGAATGATTTTACGAGATTCGATTTTTCGTCGTATCAGCAATTTTTTTCCGAGAATCAGCTAGAGGGTCTTTTGATAGAAAAAAATGAGGTTCTGGGTTTGTTCGATGGTGCTCAGAATATGGCGTTTGAACATAAAGATAAGCTGGGTAGTACAGACTTGAAAGATTTTGAGGGTCAGCAGTCACAAGACGGGGCAGACCTACAAGGAGGTCGCCAAAGGCGACGACACCTTGCAGGTCTCTCCGACACGAAAGACCTGCAAGGTGATGCCAAAGTTCACACTGAGCGTAGCCGAAGTGAAGGAGGCCCCCTTGTGGATCTCCCACGAGACCTTTCCATCAAAAATAAATTTTACGATTACATCCTAACCCTCCAAAACAACATTACCGCTAAACTCGAAGAGGTCGACGGCAAGGCCAAGTTCCGTGAAGATGTTTGGGAACGTCCTGAAGGCGGGGGTGGACGATCACGGGTCATCGAGAACGGGAATGTTTTCGAAAAGGGGGGCGTTAATATTTCGGCGGTACATGGCGAGCTTCCCCAAAGCATGCAGGCCTATTTCGGTGTCGAAGATGCCGATTTTTTTGCCTGTGGATTGAGTTTGGTGCTGCATCCGAAAAGCCCGATGGTGCCTACTGTTCATGCGAATTGGCGGTACTTTGAGATGTACGATAAAGTGGGTAACATCGTTGATCAATGGTTTGGCGGCGGACAGGATCTGACGCCTTATTATTTGTTCGATGAAGATGCGGCGCATTTTCATTCCGTTTGTAAGGCAGCTTGTGATAAACATCATCCCGATTTTTATACATTGTACAAAAAAAGATGCGATGACTATTTTTGGAACGAACACCGAAACGAAGCCCGAGGTATCGGCGGACTCTTCTTTGACTATTGCAAAGCGACTAATGAGATGAACATGACCGATTGGTATAATTTCGTATCGGAAGTGGGGGATAGTTTTCTAGACAGCTATATACCGATTGTTTTAAAACGTGAGAATGCCAATTATACCGCAGATCAGCGAGACTGGCAGGAAATTCGCCGTGGTAGATATGTTGAATTTAACCTTGTTCATGATAAAGGAACCTTGTTCGGATTAAAGACCAATGGCCGTATCGAGAGTATTTTGATGAGCCTTCCACCTTTCGTGCAGTGGCGTTATGACCATAAGGCGATAGCAGGAAGCCAGGAGGAACAATTATTGGAAGTACTTAAAAATCCGAAGGAATGGGTGTGAGGGAAATAAGTACGATGGCAAACACGTTGACAAGCTCAATAAAATGCCTGTTCGGTCTGATATTGGCACTTCTGTTTTTGATTTCGGCATCCTCCTGTAAATTCGGCAAATCCAGAAAAAGTGACATTGAAGTGGAATTTATGCTGGATACCTTAGATGTCGGCTACACCTACTGGTGGCCCGAATCCGGACCGTTTATCGGCAACTGCGGCCAAGAACTTTCATTGGTTTTCTCGGGCACAATAAAAGAATTAAACGCTCCCACCAATGAAGCCGGCCCCTTGTATACGCCGCAAAAGGGGATTATAGCTATCGAAAAGGTCTTTAAAATAAAGGAACTTGGTGAAAACACCTATAAAAACCAAAGGTTCTTCGCTACGGATTGCTTTTACAAATCCGGACTAGGTACTGGCGATAAAGTGTTAGTGGTCTGCTACGATTACGAGAATGCCTACACCATTCCCGGATCGGGTTCCATTTTGAAAATCGATTCTTTTGAAGATGAGGCTGTGACATCCATTAGAAAATATATCGATACCGATGAAGACCCCGAGAAGATCGAAAAAGATGTTGGATTATGGGCCACATATGGCCATGGGCGAGCTTTGGAAAACCTAATAACATGTCGGAAAGAGATGAAAAATTCCGATGAATCCATATCTGTGGAAGATGAGTAACTATGAATCTGTAAAGTAAATATATGTATCCTCTTAGAAGAAACCGAAGATTGAGAACCACCGACGCAGTTCGTCATTTGGTGCGCGAAACGATATTGACCCCGAGCGATTTTCTGGTGCCCCTTTTTGTAGTAGAGGGCAAAGGTATAAAGGAAGAGATTCCCTCCATGCCCGATTATTATCGGTTAAGTTTAGACAATCTCGAAAAGGAGGTCAAAGAATTGTGGAGCATGGGCCTCTGTGCCGTGCTTCTTTTCGTTAAAGTGCCCGACGACCTAAAGGATAACAAGGGTTCCGAGGCGTTAAACGCGAACGGGTTGATGCAATTGGCCATTAAAACGGTTAAAAATGCTTGCCCTGATATGCTGGTCATGACCGACGTGGCCTTGGATCCCTATTCCTCGTATGGGCATGACGGTATCGTTGAACATGGACGGATATTGAACGATGAAAGTGCTGATATTTTAGCTGAGATGAGCGTAAGCCACGCCAATGCCGGGGCAGATTTCGTCGCACCCAGCGATATGATGGATGGCCGCATTCTTACTATTCGTGAAGCTCTGGAAGACGAAGGTCACACTGATACGGGAATTATGGCCTATTCCGCTAAATACGCGAGTGCCTTTTACGGCCCGTTTCGCGATGCCTTGGATTCCGCGCCCGTAGATCAAAAGGATGTTCCTAAGGACAAAAAGACCTATCAGATGGATTTCGCCAACCGAGCCGAAGCCCTTAAGGAAACCCAAATGGACATCGACGAAGGCGCCGATATCGTAATGATAAAACCGGGACTGTGTTATCTGGATATCGTTCGTGAGATCCGAGACGCCGTAGAGGTGCCAGTAGCAGTATATCAGGTTAGCGGGGAGTATGCCATGCTCAAGGCCGCCGCTGAAAAAGGATGGCTCGACCACGATGCTGTAATGATGGAGCAATTGATCAGCATCAAAAGGGCAGGGGCGAATTTTATTGCGAGTTACTTTGCGAAGGATGCGGTGAAATTGATGGGTTAGCTCCCTAATTTGTCATACCGAGCACAGCGAGGTATCTTGCGGGTGTCGTCAATCTGCTAGGTGGGGTGGTCGTTTGACAAAATGGTTGTAGCTAGAAACCAACCAAAACGGTACCTTAAAAATACCGCAAGATGTCCGCCTGACGGACGGGCAGGTTTCGCTAAGCTCAACATAAAAAATTGAACGAATTGTGCAATGATAAAAGGATAAAGGGTATGAAAACAACAATTTGTATACTATTCGGTTTATTCCTTTCTGCCTTACAATCACAAGAAGATTCTTCGGTCCAATTAGTCCTAATCCCAGAAGACGCCCTAATCTACACTGACCCTTCCGACGTCGGCCTTGACTACACGTACCTTCACGCCAAAGTAGATTCCATAATGACGAATGGTATTAAAAACGAAGCTTTTCCCGGGGCGGTTGTTCTCGTCGCCAAACAGGGCAAAATCATTTTTGAAGAAGCTTACGGATACCATACTTACGACAGTATCCAACCCACAAAAAAAAATGACATATTCGACCTGGCATCGGTCACCAAAATCGCCGGGGCTTTACCGGCAATCATGAAACTCGTTGACGAAGGTAAATTGGATCTCGACAAGCCTTTTAGCACGTATTGGAAACGTTGGCGAAATCGAAAGGATAAGAAAGACATCACCCTTCGCGAAATATTAGCGCATCAAGCCGGTCTTGAGCCCTATATCATCTTTCTGAACAAGGTCATCAAAAAGAACGGCTCCCTTAAACATCGGTTTGTCAAGTCCGAACCGAACAACCGTTTCCAAAATCAAGCTTATGATGGCCTATATGTCAAAGATAGATTCAATCGAAAGATGTATCGAATGATTGACCGATCCGAGGTATCCATGGAGAAAAAATATGTGTATTCCGGACTCACATTTCTCATTTTTCCCAAACTTATCGAACAATTGACGGGTGATTCGTATGAATATTATTTAGAAAAGAACTTTTACCTTCCACTGGGCGTTCCGACTTTGGGTTTTCGGCCCAGCACCAAAGCATTTTCCAATAAGATTGTCCCTACCGAACAAGACACTATTTTCCGCCATACCTTGACCCAAGGCTGGGTTCATGACGAAAACGCATCATTGTTGGGCGGTGTTTCCGGCAATGCTGGGCTGTTCGCCACTGCGGCAGACCTGGCCAAACTGATGCAAATGTATATGCAATATGGTATTTACGACGGTATACGCTATTTTTCAGAAGATACGGTAAAGGAATTTATTAAAGTACAATATCCAGGAAACGAAAATCGTCGGGGCTTGGGCTTCGACAAACCGACGTTGGGCAATGATACGTTGCAATTGAAGGATGCCTACCCTGCTCCGGAAGTGAGTCCACAAAGCTTTGGTCATAGCGGTTTTACTGGTACTTTCGTCTGGGCCGACCCAGAAAACCAAATGGTATATATATTTCTTTCCAATCGGGTATATCCATCACGTGACCATCAAAATATTTACGAATTGAATATTCGCCCGGCGGTGCAGCAGGTATTTTATCAAGCTATAAGGGAAAATTCCAAGAACCAAGCACCAAATCCCAAAAAAAATAGCTTGGGCGAATAGTAGTTCCATTGCAATTTCAAGGGCAACAGAAGCGTCCTCCGTTTAAAATTCATTCATAAAAAAGTTGGAATTCGGAATTTGATGCATGGAATTTCACCCCTGCCCACTTTTCACTATTTTAGCACAAAACCACTTCATGGGATTACTCATATTCTACGCATTGATATCCATTTTTGTCTCATTCCTCTGTTCCATACTTGAGGCGGTGCTGTTAAGCATCAGCCCCACCTTCATCAGCGTTAAGAAAAGGGAAGGAAAGTCATATGCGCTTACTTTCGAAGAGCTTAAAAAGGATGTAGACCAACCGCTTATCGCCATATTGACCTTGAACACTATAGCGCATACGGTTGGTGCCATTTTAGTGGGCGTTCAGGCAAAGGTTGCCTATGCTGAGCTCTATGGCAACACGGAACGAACGGTTTTTGGGATTACGTTTACCGAAGATTTGATGGTGGGCATAGTCTCCACAATTATGACCATACTGATTTTGGTCGCCTCCGAGATTATTCCCAAAACCATAGGTGCAACCTACTGGCGTCAACTGGCCAATTTTACGGCAAAAACCTTAAAGATCATGGTTCTGGTCCTTAAATATACCGGGCTGCTTTGGATATTGCAACTGTTTACAAAACTAGTGGGCGGTAAAGGCCACCAAGGAAGCGTGCTGAGCCGCGAAGATTTTACCGCCATGACAGACATTGCCCATGAGGAAGGTGTCTTCGAGAAGTCGGAATCCACCATCATTAAAAATCTGCTCCGCTTTGATGAAGTTTTGGTCAAGGATGTAATGACCCCAAGGGCGGTTATGAAAATAGCTTCGGAAAAAAAGACCATACGTGAGTTTTTTGAGGCTAATCCTAAACTGCGGTTTTCGCGGATTCCCGTTTACGGCGAAAAGATGGACCATATCGACGGTTTTGTTCTCAAGGACAATATTTTGGAGGAAATGGTCAACGATAACGGCAATATTTCACTTTCCGAGATCAAACGTGACATTCTGATAACCGAACGCAACACGCCTATTCCAAAATTGTTCGACACCTTGATCAAAAAACGGGAACACGTTGCCCTAGTAGTTGACGAATATGGCTCGGTTAGCGGTCTCGTGACCATGGAAGACGTCATCGAAACCTTACTCGGACTTGAAATTATGGATGAGAGCGACAGCGTGGCCGATCTTCAGGAACTGGCCAGAAAGAATTGGCAGCAAAGGGCGCAGAGGTCTGGCGTTCTTGACGAAGACGATGGTCCAATCCCCCTAACTCCCAAAGGAAAAACTGGAGAGGAAAATTAGTACGGATACAGATAACTTTTTAGAAACTCCATTTTGACTACGACCGTCAGCGCAGATCTAAGCGGAGATGCTTCTAAGATTAGGTGATTGAAAGTATGGAAACAGCGTTGATAAAAACACCCCTTGGTACTGCCAAATTGGAAGGCGACGAAAACGGACTGTCGGCAATAACCGTTATTGACACCGAGTTAAATTCCGACGAAACAATTCCCGAAATTTTAGAGGATGCGGTCTGCCAACTTCGCGAGTATTTTGAAGGGAAACGCAAGGTTTTCGATTTAAAGCTGAATCCACAGGGTACCGATTTCCAGAAACGGGTCTGGAAAGCCTTGCTAGACATCCCTTATAATAAAACGACCTCCTACCTCGACCTCTCCAAAACCTTGGGCGATGTGAAGGCCATTCGAGCCGTTGCGGCCGCAAATGGCAAAAATCCATTATGGATTGTAGTGCCCTGCCATCGGATCATCGGCAGCGATGGTTCCTTGGTAGGTTATGCTGGAGGTCTGCACCGCAAAAAATGGCTTTTGGACCACGAAAATCCTGTAAAGCAGCAGTCGTTATTTTGACACTGAACACTTGCTAACCGACCATACGGTTTGTGGTTGATCCTATGTATTCAGTTCCCTTTTCTAAATGAGCCCTTTATCGATGAAACCATGTGTTTTCTATAACTTTCTTTTTAGTGATTTCCAAGTAAAACCGACTTGGTGGTCGGCCAGGATAAAAAACGCGTCCAATAGTATTACTTCCGTTTCAATACATATTTTTATGCTTCTGGGGAGATTGATACAATTAATATTGCCAGCACCGTTTGAACAAACCTACCCCCTTGTTATCTATATTTGCAATCGAAAATATACCGCTATGAAATTTCTTTTACCACTTTGCCTTCTATTCGTTCTGGTTTCCTGTGGGGACGATAACAGTTCGTCCAATTCGAAACCTGTTGACTACACCGCGCAGAACGAAGAAGACATCAAAAACTATATTAAAGAAAATAA
>RCMY010002920.1_pt1 | contig 15328 bp, 17 predicted proteins | sample 2041341 | NCBI WGS metagenome assembly RCMY01 (sample SAMN09708234, study PRJNA481090) | Marine sediment metagenome, whole genome shotgun sequencing project.
ATCGAACGGGGAACTGGCCCACCGTGCGTTCGAAGCAGAAGAGGCCAAGACCGGACTGAGCCTGACCCACCTGGCTGCCGGACAACGCGACACGCGCACGAGCTTTGCCGACATCGTGGCGCAACCTCGTCGGATCCTCACGACACCGACGTGGAGCGGCAAGGTCGCCAAGGGGCGGGCGTACAACCCCTTCACGTTGAACGTCGAGGATCTGATCCCGTGGCGCACGCTCACCGGTCGTCAGCACTTCTATCTCGATCACGAGCAGTATCTCGCCTGGGGTGAGCACCTGCCGGTCTACAAGCCCCGCCCCGATCACACCATGTTGTCCGAGACCGAAGAGTCGTTGGCCGAGGGTCAAGACGGGCGGATGTTCAACTACATCACGCCGCACGGCAAGTGGTCGATCCATTCGACCTACTCCGAGAACGAACGAATGATGACGCTGTCCCGAGGCGGTTATCCGGTCTGGATGAACGTCAAAGACGCGGCCAGTCTCGGTATCGCCGACAACGACTGGGTTGAGCTCTTCAACGACAACGGCGTGTTCGTGCAGCGTTGCACCACATCGTCTCGGATCCCGCGGGGAACCGTCTTCGTCTATCACGCCACCGAGCGAACCGTCGGCGTGCCGATCTCGCCAAAACGCAACAAGCGGGCGGGTACGAACAACTCGCTGACCCGAACCCGCCTGAAGCCGGTGTTGATGAGCGGGGGCTACGCGCAGTTCTCCTACGCCTTCAACTACTGGGGCCCAACCGGGGTCAACCGGGACACGTTCGTGTACGTCCATCGCATCGACAAGCCCAAGTACTGAGAGGCAGATCCATGAAGGTCAGAGCTCAGATGAGCATGCTGTTCCATCTCGACAAGTGCATCGGGTGCCATACCTGCTCGGTTGCCTGCAAGAACCTGTGGACCGACCGCGAGGGCGCGGAATATATGTGGTGGAACAACGTCGAGACCCGCCCGGGTACCGGCTACCCCACCGGTTGGGAAGACCAGGAGCACTACAAGGGTGGTTGGCGTCGAGACAAGAAAGGTCGGCTCAAGCTCACGCTGCACTCCAAGGGGGGTGGCGTCGCCAAGGCGTTCTACAACCCGTCGCTTCCCGAACTCGAGGATTACTACGACCCGTTCACGTTCAAGTATGGCGACCTGTTCACCTCTCCGCAGTCGACGCAACAACCGACCGCGGTCCCGATCTCGAAGATCACCGGCGACGAGATGGAGATCACCACCGGACCGAACTGGGACGACGATCTTGGCGGCTCCGACATCTACGCCGCCAACGATCCCTCGATGGAGGGCATCGATCCGGCGACTCGTGCCCAGCTCGAAGAGATCGAACGGGTGGTGTTCAACTACCTGCCCCGGATCTGCAACCACTGCCTGAACCCGTCGTGTGTCGCCGCTTGTCCGAGCGGTGCGATCTACAAGCGGGCCGAGGACGGCGTGGTTTTGGTCAACGAGGACAAGTGTCGTGGTTGGCGCATGTGCGTCTCGGCGTGCCCGTACAAGAAGGTGTACTACAACTGGAGCAGCGGCAAGTCCGAGAAGTGCATCCTCTGCTTCCCTCGGCTCGAAACCGGTCAGGCGCCCGCCTGTGCGCACTCGTGTGTCGGCCGGATCCGCTACATGGGCGTCCTCCTCTACGATGCCGACCTGATCGAGTCGGTTGCGTCTGCGCCCGACGATCAGTTGCTCGACGCACAGCTCGACATCATCCTCGACCCGAACGATCCCGTGATCATCGCAGCCGCCCGGGAGTCGGGCATCGATGAAGGTTGGATCGAATCGGCCCAGCAATCGCCGGTGTACAAGTTCGTCAAGGAATGGGGGATGGCCCTTCCTCTGCACCCCGAGTACCGCACGCTGGCGATGATGTACTACATCCCCCCGCTCTCACCGATCATGAGCACGGTCGAGAACAACCTGGTCAACCTCGATCTGCCTGCCGAGCGCGAAGACTTCGAGCTGTTCGATCAGCTCGACAAAGCCCGCCTGCCGGTCGAATATCTCGCCAACCTGTTTTCCGTCGGTGATCCCGAACCCATCCGACGAATCCTTCGCACCATGCTCGCCGTGCGCACCTACAAGCGTCGCCAGAGCGTCGACCAGTCGATCGACGCGAAGACACTCGAGATGCTCGACTCGGTCGGTCTCACCGAAGCCAGGGTCGAGGCCATCTACAAGCTCACCACCATTCCGACAACCGAGGAGCGCTTCGTTCTTCCGCCCTACCACCGCGAAATGTCGATCGAGTCGCTGAACGACCCGCTGTCGGCCAAGGGCGAGATCGGGTTCGGGCCGCGAACCGCTCCGGCTCGGGGGTTGTGATGCATCCCGCCGTGATCGTTGCCATGGGCTACCGCTATCCGCATCCGACGGCGGCGGCCGATCTCGACGCGGCGATCTCGTTGTGGTTGCGGGGTTCGATCGAGGGGCACATGCGGCGCTTCCACGACGAGGTTGGCGAACTGAGCCTGGGTGAGTGGGAAGAGTTGCACACCGTAACCCTCGACCTCACTCCTTATTTCATCCCCTACGTCGGCGACGTTGCGTGGGGTGAGAACTACCGGCGGGGCGCGTTCATGGCCGAGTTGAAGGTCGCCATGGAACGCGCCGGTGTTCAACTTGGCGGGGAGTTGCCCGACCACATCGAGCCGGTCCTGCGGTATCTGGCCGCCGTCGAGGAGCCGCTCGGTGATCTGGTCGACGTGCTGCCGAGCGCAGTCGTGACCATGAAGCAGGTCCTCCACAACGCGTCGCCCAACAACCCGTACCGGCACCTGCTCGCAGCAACCGTCGACCTGGTCGCCGACCTGCGGCCCCTCACGATCGGAAAGCGGAAATGAGTCTCAACGACTTCCTGTTCGGTGTCATTCCGTATGCCGTTGGTGTTCTCGCCATCGTCGTCACGGTCATTCGTTGGAAACGTCACCCGTTCACGGTCACCTCATTGTCGTCGCAACTCCTCGAAAGCAAGCAGCTGTACTGGGGCACATTCTCGTTCCACTGGGGGATCTCGTTGATCCTGCTCGGGCACTTGCTTGCCCTGATCATCCCGCAAGGATTCGAATTGTGGAATGGCGCACCCTTGCGGCTCTACCTCCTCGAGATGACCGGCCTTGCTCTCGCGCTGTGGGCGGCAGTCGGTCTGGCGATCCTGATCTATCGCCGCCTGACGAATCACCGGATCCGCCGAGTCACGACCGCGATGGACCTGGTCGTTCTGGCAACGGTCGCCACGCAGATCATCAGCGGCATCTGGATCGCCATCGGCTACCGCTGGGGCTCGTACTGGGGGACCGCCGTCTTTGTTCCCTACGTCCGAGGACTCCTGATCTTCCAACCCGATCCCGCGCTGGTCGACGCCCTCCCGATTGTGCTCAAGGTGCACGTGCTGTCGTTCTTCGTCTTCGTCGGCCTGTTCCCCTTCACCCGCCTCGTGCACATCATCACACTCCCGCTCCAGTACTTCTTCCGACCGTGGCAGCGCGTGGTGGCAATGCGTCGAACCCCATCTCGTCAACACAAACCGACCGGACTCGTCGGCGGTGGCCCGCCGGTCGTGGTGCAACATCCCGAACGGAAGCGGGTGAACCACTGATGCCACCATCTTGCCGATGGGCCGCGCTGCGTCCATCATTGCCGGAAGTCGGTGAACCGGATGGTGGCTCCTATGTTGGTCGACGGATGTCGGATCGATCCTCGTACGCGAGCTCGGCTTTCCGACACCAACCCCCAAAGGAGCAGCCACATGACCGAATCCGAACGCCTCCCCGAGGGCTTGGTTCTCACCCGTACGACCGACGTGTTCGACAGCGAAACCGTGCCGGCCGGGCTGCTCCGAGCTCATCGTGTTGCCACGAGTGTCTGGGGTCGTCTGGTCGTTCACAACGGGTCGATCCGCTTCGTCTTCGAAGACGACCCCGACAACGCGGTGACGGTCGGTGCGGGGGAGTCGGTGGTCATCCCGCCCAGTCGACCGCACCACGTCGAGCCCGGCGAGATGTGCGGGTTCGTCGTCGAGTTCTATCGGCGAGCGGAAGAGCCGGGAGACGGTCTCGAGAGTACCGGCCTGGCGTAGCGGAGCCGGTCGGCGACCGATCAGGCTGGATCAGGTCAGGCTGGATCAGGTCAGGCTGGATCAGGTCAGTCCGGATCGCCGAATTCGAGCAGCTCGATGAGTTGGGCGAGGGTCATCTCGGAGTCGAGATCATCGACCGAGACCGGCGCGAGTGTTCGCTCACCGTACTCCTCGGCCAGCAGAGCAACGAGGTCGAAAAGGCCGAGGTCGCCGTCGAAACCACAATCGGCGAGGGTCAGGTCGACCGGCTCTTCGCTGTCGGAGTCGGCGGCGAGCAGGGCGATGATGTCGTCGGGGTCGATGCGATCGCGATGGCTGTGAGTTTCGGCGACCAACGGTCTGCTCCTTACGGGTGGCGTTGTCAAGGGGAGGTCGATCGGCTCCCGGGGAGTTGGCAGGTAGCGCCGTCCTCACCGGGAAGACGAGTCGTGGAGTACTGGACTATAGGTTATGGGCATGAGCTCTCTCCGGGTTACTCGTCGACCCCATTGGTGGCTCTCGAGAGGTACTCCGATGATGCTGCTCTGTCCGCGGTAAATGAGAGATTTCTGCCCGTCAATGGCGACGGGCCGCAGCAACTGCGCGATGGTAGGGCTCGATGATCGCCACCACTGATGAGACGGCCGAGAAACGCCGACCCACCCGGATTTCGCTCCTCGACGACGAGGTCGACGCAGTCTCGGTCGTGTGGGGCCTGGCGGCAGTGTCGATACTGCTGGTGGGGGTCTACTTCGGATCGGGGGGTCTGCGCTGGTTCGATGCTGCGTTGTCTGGCTACCTACTCGGTGTTCTGCTGGCGACGTTCGCGGTCGTTTATCGCTACCGGGTATGGCTGCAACGACCCTCGACCAGGCTGTTGAACCAGAGGGGTTGGCAAGCCCTCACACGCCGGGGACGCCGGACACAAAACACCGCTCGTCTTGGCGGTCTCGTCGCAACCAACCTGGCGGGGCAGAGTTTTATTCGGAAGCGCTCAACGAGCCGCTGGATGGCTCACCAACTGGTGTTCTGGGGGTGCATTCTGGCCATGCTCGTCACGTTCCCGCTGACGTTCGGCTGGCTGCACTTCGAGTCTGTCGGCCAGGATTCCGAGCAGTACCGGGCCTACGTGATGGACATCGGAACGGTCAACTTCGGTTCTCGCAGCCTGCTTGGCTTCGTGGTGTTCCACACCCTCAACATCTCGGCGGTGCTGGTCATCGCGGGCGTGGTGGTATTTCTCTACCGTCGCCTCAATGACCCCGGCGCCATCGCGGTCGAACGAGCCGGTGACTTCGCGGCACTAGCCGGCCTCTTTGCCGTTTCGCTGACCGGCCTGTTCCTGACCGCCTCGAGCCTGTGGCTCGAGGGGCGAGGCTATGTCTTCCTCAACACCGTGCACGCGCTGACGGTGATTCTGGGTTTGATGTACATCCCCTTCGGGAAGCTGTTCCACATCTTCCAACGCCCGGCCAACCTTGGTGTGCACTTCTATCGGCGTGAAGCGGCCGAGGGCGTACCACAGCTGTGTCGATCCTGCGGCGATCCGTTCGCCTCGCAGATGCAGATCGACGACCTCAAGATCGTGCTGCCCCAAGTCGGGTTCGACTATTCGATCTCCGAGGCCGGTGGCGGCGGTAACTGGCAGGACACCTGCCCCAAGTGCCGTCGCAAACAGGTAGCGCTCACCCAGACACGACGAGTCGGAGGATTCGGCTGATGGCACAACCACCGCTCAGTGACGAGCAGTTGATCGAACGCTACGGACCCCACCTCAACCAGGCACCGCCCGGTGGATGGGACGTTGGCCTCAAGGTCGACAAGGTCGTCGACACCCACTGCTGCTTCTGTGGTCAGCAGTGTGGGATCAAGCTCAAGGTCGCCGACAACAAAGTCGTCGGGTTCGAACCTCGCTACGACTTCCCGTTCAACGAGGGCAAGCTCTGTCCGAAAGGGGTCAAGCGTTACCTGCAGGGGAACCATCCCGACCGGCTGCTCGAACCGCTCGAGCGTGACCCATCGGTGGCCGGCGGCTTTCGGCCGGTCACGTGGGACCACGCGCTTGATCGCACGGTGTCGGAGATCCGCCGGATCGGCGAACAGTTTGGGCCCGATGCGTTCGCCATGTTGTCCGGCGTCTCGCTGACGAACGAAAAGTCATACCTCATCGGCAAGTTCGCCAGACTCGCCCTTGGCACCGCCAACCTCGACTACAACGGCCGGCTGTGCATGGTGTCGGCCGGCGCCGCCTCCAAGCGAGCACTCGGTGTCGATCGGGCCCCGAATCCGTGGAGCGACATTCCCCTGGCCGATGTCATCATCGTCGCCGGAGCGAACGTTGCCGAATGTGCGCCGATCACCACCAGCTACATCTGGCGGGCGCGTGACCGCGGCGCCAAACTCATCGTTGCCGACCCACGAGTCACCCCGTTGGCTCGAACGGCCGACGTCTTCCTGGGTTTGAAGCCGGGAACCGACTCGGCCCTCTTCGGTGCGATCCTCCACGTGCTGATCGAGAACGACTGGCTCGACCACGCTTACATCGACGCACACACCAACGGCTTCGACGAAGCAGCCGCCGCAGTGGCCGACCACACACCACGATGGGCCGAGGGCGTCACCGGTGTCCCCGCCGATCGGATCATCGAAGCGGCCAGACTCTGGGGTACCTCGGCAACCGGGATGCTGCTGCACGCACGGGGTATCGAGCATCACACCAAGGGCGTGGAAAACGTCAACGCCTGCATCAACCTCGGCTTGGCGACCGGCAAGTACGGTCGCCCTGGCTGCGGTGTCTGCACGATCACCGGCCAGGGCAACGGCCAAGGCGGCCGCGAGCACGGCCACAAATGCGACCAGCTGCCAGGCAACCGCGACATCACCAACCCCGAACACCGAGCCGACGTCGCCAAGGTGTGGGGCTGCGATGTCGACGAGATCCCCGGCAAGGGAATCACGGCGCAGGAAATCGTCGAAGCCATCCACGACGGCGAGATCAAGGGCCTGTTATCGATCTGTTTCAATCCGCTGGTGTCGCTGCCCGACACCAAGTTCACTCGGGAGGCTCTCAACAAGCTCGAGTACTACGGAGTCATCGATTTCTTCCTCTCCGAGACCGCCCACCACGCCGACATCGTGTTGCCCGGCAGTCTCCAGGAAGAAGACGACGGCACCACGACCACCGTCGAAGGTCGATGTGTCAAGATCAACGCCGCGGTCGACCCGCCCGGTCAAGCTCGACTCGACTGGGAGATCCTCCTCGACATCGCTCGGCGGCTCGGCAAGGGTCATTATTTCGACTACACCGGGACCGAGCAGATCTTCGACGAGATGTGTCGGGCTTCGGCGGGCGGAAGCGCCGACTACGCCGGGATGACCTGGGACCGCATCGTCGACGAACAGGGCATCTTCTGGCCATGCCCCGAACCGGGCCACCCCGGCACGCCACGCCTGTTCGAAGGCGGCAAGTTCTTCCACCCCGATGGCAAGGCGAAGTTCTTCCCGATCCGATACCGAGACCCGGCCGAAGTCGTCGATGACGAGTACCCGGTCTGGCTGACGACGGGCCGTGTCGTCTCGCAGTATCTGTCGGGCACCCAGACACGCCGAATCGCACAACTCGTCGAGCAGTACCCCGAACCGCTGTGCGAGATGCACCCCCGGCTCGCGGCCCAGGTCGGTGTCGAATCCGGCGATCGAGTCACCGTCACCTCGCGACGAGGGTCGATCACGGTGCCGGCCAAGGTCGTCGAGACCATCCGGCCCGACACCGTGTTCATCCCGTATCACTGGCCGGGGGACAAGGCAGCCAACACGCTCACCAACCGAGCGCTCGACCCGATCTCGAAGATCCCCGAATACAAGGTGTCGGCCGTCCGCGTCGAGAAGGCAACCGGCCGTGTCGCCGTTGCCGACACCCGTGACACCCGACTGCACGATGGTGAGACACCGGAGGTTTCGCGATGATCGGCGGACAGATTTTCGTCATCGACCAGAGCCGTTGCATCGGCTGCGAGGCGTGCGTGCATGCGTGCGAGGAGTGCGGCACCCACCGCGGGACCTCGCTCATCCATCTCGAACAGATCGATCCCGGTATCACCACCCAGACAGCGCCGATGGTGTGCATGCATTGCGAAGATCCCACGTGCGCCAAGGTGTGCCCGGCCGATGCGATCAAGCAGAACGAGGCCGGGGTCGTGCAGTCGGCGCTCAAGCCGCGCTGTATCGGCTGTTCCAACTGTGTGCTGGCGTGCCCGTTCGGTGTTCCTCGCTACTTCCCCGAACCCGATCAGATGATGAAGTGCGACATGTGCTTCGACCGGACGTCGGTTGGTCTTGCTCCCATGTGTGCCTCGGTCTGCCCGAGCGAGGCGCTGTGGTACGGAACGCCGGAAAAGTTTGCCGAGAAACGACCGGGTCAGCTCATCAACGACTTCGATTTCGGCAACCAGACAATCCGCACACACGTTGCCACCGTTGTTGCCGATCGCAACGACGGACCGCTCGACATGACAACGATGACCGTGCGGGAACGTTGGCAAGACGACCCCTTCGGCATCGGCATCGATCACACGCAGGTGACATCATGACCAGCACCCATCCACCCCGCGAGAACGGTGGCTCCCCCGAAACGCCCGGCTCCGATCCCCAAAGCAGTGATTCTCAGAGCGGTGGGGAGGGAACGCCGGTCTGGTTGCAGGACTTCCCTCACACGTCTGCCGGAGAAGACGCCGTCTCGCGTCGAGCATTCACCCGGTACCTGATCGCCGGTTCCGGCGTGTTCGCCGCATCCACGCTCGGCGCCGCAATCTGGACGTCATTACGAGAGCTCGACAGTGGGACACCAACCCCGGTCATCGACCTCACCGATCTCGCCGAGGGCGATGCTCACCTGTTCAAGTATCCGGGGCCAAACGATCCCGCCATCTTGCTGCACCTCGTCGGCGGGGCGCTGGTGGCCTACAGCCAGAAGTGCACGCACCTGGGGTGTGTGGTGTTCTATGAACCCGAGGAGATCGAGCTCGTCTGCCCGTGTCATGAGGGCATCTTCGATCCGAACAACGGAAACCCCATTGCCGGTCCGCCAGAGCGGGCGCTCCCGGCGATCAACGTCGAGGTTCGAGACGGAACCGTCTGGGCGCTTGGGGTTGCCCGATGATTCCCAACGAGGTTCACGACACCAAGCGCAGTAACGCCGTTTTCGTCTACGTCGTGCTGATCCTGGCCTTGCAGGTCTACCTGCTCGTCGTCTCGCTCGAAGCCTTCCAAGCCGACGAAGAGTTCCTGGCCTGGCCGGCCGCAGCATTGTCGGTCGGTCTGTTCGCCACCACCCTTGCCTTTGCCCGATTGCTGCGCCGTGGCTGAACCAGGCCCCGACACCGGGCCTGGCAAGCGACCATCCCAGCCCGGTCCCATCGGGGGCGATATTGCGGCCATTCTGTGGGGGCTGGCCAATCGGTTCCGCATCCCGGTGCTCACCAAGCGTCACGACGACACGGCGGTCATGGGACTGTTTGCCGGCGTCAATGGTCTCATCGCCATCGCAGTCATGTCCGCGGTGGCCTGGACCACTGGCCATCCGTTCATCTTCCCCTCGCTCGGCCCCACCGCATTTCTCCTGTTCTTCACGCCAACGAACCCCGCAGCATCTCCCCGCAACACCATCATCGGTCATGCGATTGGTGTCGCTGCCGGCTACCTCGCACTCGTCATGTTCGGGCTCACGAATGACCCTCCGGCGCTCGCCACCGAAGTCACGGGTGGTCGCATCGGAGCAGCCGCCGTGTCGCTCGCTCTGACCAGTGCCTTCATGGTTTGGTTCCGCGCGCCACACCCTCCGGCTGGGGCCACCACCCTCATCGTGTCGCTCGGCATCTTGCGTGAACCCGACCAGCTCGCCATCTTGATGGTTGCTGTCGTTTTTCTCACCGCCCAGGGTCTCGTGATCAACCGGCTCGCCGGGATCGACTACCCCCTGTGGAGGGCAGCACCCCCGAAAAAGGCCCAGGCATCGACGAACCGAGGGTGAGCCGGCACCGTCATGATCATGGCGGTGGCGGATCCGCCTCGTCACCGAGCGGATCGTGAAGCTCCGCGAGCGGCGACAGAATCTCTGAGAGTTCCGATTGGAAGATTCGAAGTTCGGTGCGATGAAGGCGGGAGAGCATCTCGAGCTTGGCGTGGCCACCTTCGGTGAGCGACAGAAGCGCTCGTCGGCTGTCGTTGGGGTCGCGGTGACGTTCCACGAGGTCGTTCTCGGCGGCGCGATCTGCGAGCTCGCCAACGGAGTGCAGGCGGAGCTGCAACGTCTCGGCCAGGTCCGAAATGGACGGGGCGCCGCTACTGGCGAAACCCCGGATGGCCAGCAGAAGCTGGTGCTGGTGTGGGGTGAGTCCGTGATCGACCGCGGCCCGTTCGGAGAAGGCCATGAAGCGGCGGAGGGCGCTTCGAAAGCTGGCCAGCGCCTGGTAATCGGAGTCGGTCAGAGGTTGGTGTTCGTCGTTCATGTCGACCTCGATTCGCGGGCGACCGTCTCATAGGCATCGAACCGGCGACGTTGGTTCTCGATGAGTCCGACGGGGGAGGTCAGCACCATGGCAACGAGTGCGCCGACCAACGCCGTTGGTCCAAGGGCCAATCCCGACATCTCGGTCACGACCAGCGTCGAGCCGATCGGTGTCTTGGTCACGCTCACGTTCGCCGCGACCATCGTTGCGGCGATGAACAACCATGGATGATCGATCGGCAGCCAGTCGGTGACGGCCCAGCCGATGGCAAACCCGGAAAAGAAGAGGGGGATGATGAATCCGCCACGCCAGCCGGTGACCAGAGCAATGGCTGCGCCGAGGACCTTGAAGACGCCGGCGGCAATGAGGGCGGTGGCCAGCGGTCGGTTCTCGATGAGGTGTTCGATCTGGATTTTGCCGTTCGTGAGGGTGTAGGGGTTGGCAATGGCGAGTGCGCCGAGAACGAGTCCGCCCAGTACGGGTCGAGCGGGAACGCTCACGTAAGCAGTCATACGGTGCAACACGCTGACGATCATGGTGAATGCCACGCCGATCACCGATCCCAGCACTCCGGCAAGCATGGCCCAGACGAGGTCGATGTCATCGAGTTGGCCGGCGGCGGGAAGACGCCAGATCGGTTCGAGGCCGATGCCGCCGGCGAGGGTCGAGACCGCATAGCCGCAGACGGCGCCCATCGTTGCGGGAACCAGAGCTTCGTAGTATTCGAGGCCCCGCTGGTGCGGGATCTCGAGAGCGAAAACGGCGGCCCCCAGCGGAGCGCCGAACAACACGCTGAAACCGGCTGCCATGCCGGTGATCGCGAGCGTCCTGATGTCGCCGGCGTCGACCTTGGCCTTGGTGGCCAGCCGGGTGGCGAGCGTGCCGGTCACGGTGACCAGGGGAGCCTCGGGCCCGAGGGTTCCGCCGGTGGCAACACAGAGAAGTGAGACGGGGATGAGCGAGAGAAGTCGACCCTCTCCGTGGCCGGCCTCGGTGTCGTCGTCGTCGAAGGTCGTCCCGGGTACGTGGATGTTGCCAACCAGGAGTTCGACGTCGGCCGGTCGGCCCAGCAGCGCGACCAATCCGGCAACGACCGCCCCAACGCCGATGAGAAGGAGGAGGTGCGCCGAGTTCGACCATCGGTCGGGGCCAAGAAGCAGAGTCGCTTCCTTGAGGGCCTGCATATAAAGCGCGCCCAGCACCCCGCCACCGAGACCGACGGCGATGATGAGTACCACCATGCGGAGACGAACCCCGAAAAACTTGGCCAGGTGTTCGCTCACGTTTCGTGCCATCATCAAGAAACATCGTAAGGCGATCTATTGGGAGTTGATACTGATGACCGAGCCGCACGGAACGAAGGCGACCCAGGTGACCGAAAAAATGCTGGACGAACGATCGCGTGCCCAGTTGTTGGATGCGCTGGCCGACGCCGTTGTCGTTGCCGATCCAACGGGCATCATCGTCTACTGGAATCTTGCCGCCGAGAAACTCTTCGGCTGGTCGGCATCCGAGGCCCTTGGGCAGTCTCTCGACCTGATCATTCCCGAACGGCAACGAACGGCGCATTGGGATGGGTACCGGCGTGTGATGGCATCGGGCGTGACCCGCTACGGCGATGATCTCTTGCGGGTGCCCTCCCTGCACGCTGACGGCAAACGTCGATCGATCGCCTTCACCGTGAGCCTGCTCAAGGAGGGTGACAACGTGACGGGCATCGCTGCGGTCATGCGAGACGAGACGCAGCGGTGGGCTGATGAGCAAGATCTCCGACGCCGGCTGCGAGCGGCGGAGCAACCCTGATCCTGGGTGGTCGACACCACATACCGGTACCCCAGAAACAGGATTCGCATACGCTCTGAGCAGGCAGTTCGACCATTGGCCGACGAATCACTAGTGTCACCGTCATGGCAGTCGAACGCTTTCCAATCGAAGCCAGCCACATCCTGATGTTTGCTCGATCGATCGGTGACGACAATCCCGTCTACGCCGATCCAGATTCGCCAGCAGCACAGGAGACCGGCGGCATCATCGCCCCACCCACCTTCGTGCAAGCGAGCGCACAGTTCGATCCGGATTATTTCCTCCGGCCGAAGATCGGAGAACCGTGGTTCGGGTCGGGTAAGAACCCAACCGGAGCACCCCCCAAGACCGAATCGGCCGCCGGCGACGGCGAGAAGAAGCCGAGCGGTGGGGGACTGCACGCCGAGCAACACTACGAATACCACCAGCCCCTCCGAGCCGGTGATGTGCTGACCGCAACAATGAAACCAGGGAAGGCCTGGGAGAAGGAGAGCAAGCGCGCCGGCAAGCTCAAGTTCTCCGAATCGATCACCGAGTACCGCAACCAAGCAGGCGAACTCGTCGTCACCGCTCGCGGTGTCGGGGTCCAAACCGAGAAGCCGGTGGAGAACTGATCATGACGACACCAAAGCTCTCTGCGTCCGACCTCAGCGTCGGCCAAACCTTCACCGCCGTGCTGGTCGAGGATCTCAAACGAACCCAAATCGTGCAGTACGCAGGGTCATCGGGTGACTACAACCCGTTGCACACCGACGAGGTGTTCACCACCAAAGTTGCCGGCTACCCCAGTGTGTTCGCCCACGGCATGCTCACCATGGGCATGACCGGAGCAATGATCACCGATCTCGTCGGCGATGGTGTGCTCAAACGCTTCGGCGGCCGGTTCACCTCCCAGGTGTGGCCCGGCGATGACCTCAGCGCAACGGCTGAAGTCACCGCCATCGACACCGGTGACGATCCAACCGTCACGCTGTCGTTCTCGACGACCAACGCCAACGGTGTTGCCGTCTTCACCGGTGAGGCCGTGGCCAGCATCAACGGCTAGATGGTGGGCGGAGAGGAAGCGATTGGCTCATTTTGCCAAGATCGGCTGAGAAACAACAGGTGCTGAGCTTGCGCTTGCCGCCAGTTCGCCCCAGTCTTGGGTGATGTCTTCCTCTGCGCCCTCCGGTGGGTCCAACGCATACGACCTCGTCATCATCGGTGGTACCGCGAGCGGTCTTTCGGTCGCCATCTCGTCACTGCGATCCGGACTCGGCCTGGTGCGTATCGTCGAGTCGAGTTCCGCGGTGACATTCCCGGAGTTGGCGACGGACAACCAGCTCGACGTTGGCTACGGCGAAGACGTCAAGTCGATCGACCTCGACGGCAATGATCTCGTGGTCACCACGAACCGTCTGGTCTATCGATCGAGGGCAGTTCTCGTTGCCGAGCGCGGTCCGGACCTCGCGTGGAAGCCACCAATCGCCACGCCGGCGACACTTGATTCACGGATCCACGTCGATGAGATCACGGCCAGGCCCGACGAAGACGTTCTCGTTGTCGGATACAACAACCACGCGGTCGAGTTGACCGCCACCATCGCCGCTGCCGGGGCTCGTGTGGTGCTGGCCGCTGGTGGCATGGACCCGACACGGTTGTCTCCCGCCGGCGAACACATGCTGCGACGACTCGAGCGCGAGCGTCGTGCCACCCTGCTCTATCGCTCGGTTCCCGAACAGATCACCAACGTTGCCGGCTTTCCGATGGCGTTCTTTGCCGACCGCCAGACCCCCGACCTCCAGTTCGACCAGGTGGTTTTCGCTTCGGGCCGCACAACGCTCGGACCAGCCGATGTTGGGCTCAGCGACGCGGCCCTCGCCACCGGACGGGTGTTCTTCGTTGGCGAACCCGACGACACAACGACGGCTCCGACATCGCCAGGCTGGCAGGTCGGTCGAGACATCGCAGCCGCTGCCTTCCCCGAGCTCGAACTCGCCGAACCGGCGCCGGTGATCGAGCGGCGCAATCGTCATACCGGCGTGATCGACGAGTTGCGAGTCGAGCACTACAACGCCACGATCACCCACTTCGAGCCGACACACTCCGATCTCTGGGTGTTGCGCGTGCGACCAGACCACGGCGAGACCTCGCACCTGCCCGGCCAGTACGCCTCGCTCGGGCTCGGGTTCTGGGAGCCGCGCATCGACGACGCGGAAGACGCCAAGCTCGATGAGCGATGGGACAAGCTCATCCGCCGCTCCTATTCGATCTCCAGTCGGATGTTCGATGAGCACGGCTACCTGACCTCCGAGGCCGGGCACGACGACATCGAGTTCTACATCGTGCTCGTCGAACCGACTCCCGACAACGTGCCTGGCTTGACCCCACGTCTGGCGCTCAAGCGTCCCGGTGACCGGATCTACTTGGGCCCGAAAGTTGCTGGTCGCTACACCCTCAATGCCGTCACCGATCCCAGCGCAACAGTGCTGTTCTTCGGCACGGGCACCGGTGAGGCGCCCCACAACGGCATGGTCGTCGAACTGCTCCGCAAGGGACACACTGGGCCGATTGTTTCGGCGGTGTCGGTGCGTAAGTGGGCCGACCTCGGCTACACCGAAAAGCACCGGACCCTCGAGTCGCGCTATCCGAACTATCACTACCTGCCGATGCCGACTCGTGAGTCCGATGTACCGAAGCGCTACATCCAGAGCCTCATCACCGACGAGGTCTTCGAGAAGGAACTCGGTCTCACCCTCGATCCCGAGAGCACGCACGTGTTCCTCTGCGGAAACCCGGCCATGATCGGTTTGCCCGAGGGCAAAGACGGCGAAGAGAAGACCTTCCCCGAAACCGTCGGTGTCGTTCAGTTGCTGACCGAGAGGGGCTTCACCCTCGACGAGCGCCGCAGCTCCGGCAACATCCACTACGAGGAGTACTGGTAAAGCTGGTCTAGCGAACTGCGACT
>RCMY010002921.1_pt1 | contig 15326 bp, 16 predicted proteins | sample 2041341 | NCBI WGS metagenome assembly RCMY01 (sample SAMN09708234, study PRJNA481090) | Marine sediment metagenome, whole genome shotgun sequencing project.
AGGTCGAGTCTCCCGGCCTCGGCGACATCATGCGCTACCTCGGGAGCCAGAAGAACGGGATGACCGGAATCTTCGCCAACAACAACCGTGGCAAGCGCTCGATCGTTGTGGATCTCAAGCACCTCGACGGCGTCGATGTCGTGCGACGTCTCGTGGCCGACGCCGATGTCGTCATCCAGAACTTCCGGCCCGGAGCGATGGCCCGACTGGACCTCGGCTACGACGACCTCGCCGCCATCAACCCGAATCTGATCTACACGTCGATCTCCGGCTACGGAGCGGACGGGCCCAACAGCTCGCGACGCGTCTACGACAACGTGATTCAGGCAGCGTCAGGCCTCGCCAGCGTCCAGTCCGATCCGGCCACCGGCGAACCCCAGTTGTTTCGCACCCTGTTGTGCGACAAGGCCACCGCCTACACCGCCACGCAGGCGATCACAGCAGCGCTGTTCGCGCGGGCGACCGGTCGGGCCGCCGGCCAGCATCTGGAGATCGCGATGCTCGACACGGCGATCGCATTCATGTGGCCCGATTGCGCGATGGACGCCGCCCTGCTCGATGACGATGTGACCCGCTCGCCGACGATCGCGGCCAACTACGCCGTGACCCGGTTTGCGGACGGATTCGCGTCGTCGTCCGCGGTCACCGACTCGGAGTTCACAGGCTTGTGCGCAGCGCTCGGTCGGCCCGACATCGCGGACGACCCACGATTCGTGGACACGCCGACGCGCATCGCGAATGCCGTCGAAATGGTCGCGGTTCTCGCCGAAGCTTCGTCGGCGTGCTCGCTCGCCGATTTCACGGCCAGATCAGCCGAGCACGACGTACCGTCCTCGCCGATCAACACGATCGACGAACTCCCGACTGACCCTCAAGTGGTGCACAACGAGGTGTTCGTCACACGCGCCCACCCGCTCGCAGGGACCATCCGCGAACCTCGTTCAGCCGCAAGGTTTTCGGCGACGCCGGCGCAGGTGAGTGCTCCGGCTCCAGCGGCCGGTGAGCACAGCGACGCCATCGTCAGGGAACTCGGTCTGGATCCAACATCGCTGCGCGCCGCCGGTGTCATTGCCTGACGCCGAGTCTTGACGTCCTCTTGATTCTTCGAATCACGGGAACCCGCGAGGCGGCGCGCGACGTCAAACCCTCATGGAACGTACGACCAACCTCACGGCCCGCCGCACCGGCGCGCGTCGAGCCCGCACTGTCCCGGCGCTGATCGCGGCAGGCGCGCTCGCTTTCACCGCATGCTCAGCTGATGCCCCGGATGGTGCTGCAACGGCGAACGCGACGGACCCGTCGGCGTCGAGCGACCGGTCGCAACCGGCCGAGGAAAGTCCGCCGATCCGGGCGACCGCCGATCCGGAGCGCCAAGCGAAGGTCGCGCTCCAACGCTTCGACGGTTGCGACGCGTTTCTCGACTATGTCCACACCGAAGGCGCCGAACGGGTCGGCGCGTACGGCTTCGACAACCAGCGGTACTGGTTCGGCGACGATGTCATCGCAATGGAGGGCCGAGTGGCGACGACTGATGCGATGGAAGAAGAGGCGGGTGGGTTCGACAACGACGTTTCGCTCGACCGGGCCGAGTCCGCGGACGATGAATCTGCCGACGCCGAATCGGGGCCCAGTTCCGGCGGCGGCGGTGACGGCTCGGACACCTTCTCGGGCACGAACGTGCAAGTCGACGGCGTCGACGAACCCGACATCGTCAAGACCGATGGTCAACGCGTGCTCGCGATCACGGGTAACCAGCTGGTGTACGTCGACATCGACGACGAGGGCCGTGCGGGGGAGCGACGTGGCTCGATCACGCTGGCCGACGAGAACGACGGCACCTTCGTCTACGGCCAGGAGTTGTTGATGTCGGGCGATCGGGCGTTCGTGATCGCGAACATCGAGGGTGGCGTCGTGTTGCCGTCGAGGCCGTTCGTCAACGACGGCGACGCCGAGACGCAGTTCGTCGACGACCCGATCCCGACCGAGCCGTTCCCGGGCGATTTCTACTCCCAGCCGCGCACGGTCGTCATCGAGATCGATCTTTCGAATCCGGACGAGCTCCGCATCGCCAACTCGCTCACCGTCGACGGCCGCTACGTGAGTGCCCGGTCGATCGGCGACACAGCACGTCTCGTGGTCTCGACCTCGCCGAGCGATCTTGGATTCTTGTTTCCCTCGGGTCCGGGCTCAGAGGAGCGGGCCGCTGAAGTGAATCGCGAGCTGATACGTGACACGGCACTCGACGATTGGGTGCCGACCTACACGTTGGCCACCGACGAGGGTGGCAGCGAAGACGGTGCGCTGGTCAATTGCGAAGGGATCCACGCCCCTGCAGAGTTCGCTGGTTTCGACATGCTCTCGGTGCTGACGCTGCCGATGGATGAGTCCCTCGGCTCCCCGGCCGCAACCACCTCTGTGATGGCGACGGGCGACACCGTCTACTCGTCCGAAGACCGGATGTACATCTCCACGAATGAATGGATCTCGCCGACGTTCGACGAGCAGGAGCGCGGCATCTGGGAAGAGTCGTACACGACCGGGATTCACCGCTTCTCGCTGCCAGCTGGCGAAGCCGCCGAGTACGAAGCATCCGGGACCGTCGACGGTCACCTCCTCAATCAGTTCTCAATGCACGATCAGGACGGCACGTTCTTCGTCGCAACGACCACCGGCACGCCCTGGTCGAGCGAAGGGACCGAGAGCCAGATCGTGTCGATGCAACCAAACGGCGACCGCCTCGAGCAGGTCGGCGTCGTCGGCGGGATCGGCAAAGGCGAGCAGATCTTCTCGGTTCGCTACGTCGCCGACACCGCCTACGTCGTGACCTTCCGCCAGACCGACCCGTTCTACGTGGTCGACCTCTCCGCTCCGACCGACATGGTCGTGCGTGGCGAACTGAAGATCCCCGGAGTGTCCACTTATCTGCACCCGATCAGCGACTCGCTGGTGCTCGGTGTCGGCCAGGAAGGCACCGAGGATGGTCGCCTCACGGGCTCGAAGGTGTCGCTGTTCGACGTCAGCGACCCGTCCGATCCGAGAGAGGTCGACGTGTGGACGCTTCCGAATTCGAACAGCGACGCCGAGTTCGACCACCGGGCCTTCCTCTGGTGGGAGCCGACCGCGACGGCTGTGTTGCCGCTCGTGTCGTGGACCGACCAGTTCGCCGGTGCCGTCGTGCTCGAGGTGACCGAGGACGGCATCACCGAACAGGGTCGGGTCACCCACATCGAGCCCGACGATGACGCCCCTCGCACCGATTGTCGTGAGCTGACGGTCGAGGACGTGCCCGACGAATCATTCGGCGACCTGTTCTGGATCGTGCAGGACCCAGCCAGCTCCATCGGACTCTGTGCCTCCGGCGAACGAGGCAGCAACAACCCGAACAACTGCGAGTTGGTTCCGGTCGACGAGCTCCAGAACTGGTTCGGGTTCGGTGACGCCAACGAATTCCCCGTGAGCCTCGACGACATCGATCGGATCCAAATCTGCTGGGACGACGGCTTCGAGGGCTACGACCAGCGGATCGTGCGAACGATGGTCATCGGTGATCAACTCTGGACGCTTGCTCCGACGACGTTGCAAGCCAACGACCTCGCAACGCTCGACCGCACCACGACCATTGCCCTCTGAGCGAACCGAGCGAGGTTTGTTTCGATTTCGTCAAGGTGGGCAGCGTCAGGTCGACGAGAAGCGCTCGTCCCGAACGAAAGTAGGCACCATGATCATCCTCGGAGTCATCCTCATCATCCTCGGCGTCGTGCTCAGCATCCCGGTGCTGTACACCATCGGCGTCGTCCTTGCGATCATCGGCATCATCCTGTGGGTGCTCGGCAGCATGGGCCGCGCCATCGGTGGCCGCAATCACTATTACTGACCTCCAGCGTGCAAGCGTTCAGACCCGCTCCGCCCACACGGCGTAGAGCGGGTCTGTTCGCGTACCGGGGTTGCGTTGCGCCACGATCGGTTCGTCGAACCCGTCAGTGAGATCGAAGTAGGTCGCCACGATCGCAGAGCGTCCTCGGTCATCGGTCGACAACCAGCCACGGATCGCTTTCGACGGGAAGCATCGATTCGAGAACGTGCACACGAGCACACCACCGGGGCGCAGGACTCGTGCCGCCTCCGCAAACACGTCGAGGGGGCGGTTGAGGTAGTCCACAGAGACCGCACAGGTGACCGCATCGAACGCCGCATCGTCGAAGGGGAGCGATGGATCGGTGTTGAGATCGCGGAGCGACCATTCGTCGGCCATCTCGTTCGCTTCCATCTCAGCGGCGTTCATTCCGGTGACGACGAGGCGGCCCGGTTTGGTCGGGAAATGTGAGATCCACGACGAACAGATGTCCAGCACTTCGACGTCGCCGCCGGTCAACCCGAGTTCCACGTACAGCTCGCCGACGGAGGCGATGGCGCCATCGTCGATGTGCGTGACGAAGCGATCGAACGAGTAGAACGCTGCATCATCTGATTCGTCCTGTCGGGCAAAGAACCCGTCAGGAAAGGGGGCGATCGGATGCGTCACGATCCTTCGAAGGCGTCGTCGAGTTCGTTCATCGCGTCGTCGGGGAGCGAGGTGTACAAGAGCTCGGCGCCTTCGAATCGCTCCGCTTCCTTGGCGAGCGCATGGACCTGCACGTGCCGAGCGAGGATGATCACCGTCGACGTGCCGGGTTCGACGGTGTCCTTGAACCAGTCGACCCACTCATCGGGAATGCCGAGATCGATCACCTTGGCGGCGACCGCTCCAGCACCTGCGCCAAGGCCGATTCCGGCGACCCACCCGATCGGCCCGCCGATGAAGAGGCCGAGCAGCCCGAGCCACATACCGCCCGAAATCGCCGCTTTGCCGGGCGTCGGGTCGATGGTCTCGGTGACGTTCACCTTGCCGTCGTCGCTTTTGGTCACGGTGACGGCGTCGTGCAGTTCGAGCACACCGCTCTGACGGAGGCGACCCATGGCCAGGAGATACTCCTGGGCCTTGATCACGTTGTCGAACGACACGCCGATGATCACTTGCGCATCAGGATCGACGATCGCCGAATGATCGTCGGCGAGCCCGATCCGCAATGTTGGATCGGGAGGATCGAAAGCGGTTGTGGGCGTGGGTTCGTGTGCGGAAGGTTCAGACGTCATGTCCTCATCGTGCCCCGTCGCGAGCGTCGCGAAGCGGTCACCGGCAACTTTGCGCCGGTGACCGCTTCGACGTCGTGTCGGTCAGGTCACTTGCTGCCGGATTTGCCGCCGCCTTTTCCGTTGCCGCCGCCACCGTTTCCGTTCCCGCCTCCGTTGCTGTTGGAGTTTCCGTTTCCGTTTCCGCCGCCGTTTCCGCCGCCGTTGGAGTTTCCGTTACCGCGACCGGAGTCGCCCTCGGTCCGACCGGCGCCCTCGTCGGCATCGGAATCATCCTCGTGCTCGGCGTCGTCATCGTCGGCATCGGCCTCGTGCTCGCCGGAATCAGATTCGTCTTCTTTGTCTTCCTTGTGTTCTTTGTCGCCCTTGTCGCCCTTGTCGCCCTTGTCGCCCTTGTCTTCCTTGTGTTCTTTGTCTTCTTTGTCTTCTTTGTCGCCCTTGTCTTCTTTGTCGCCCTTGCCACAGCTCGACTGGGCGGCGTCGACCACGTCCTGGGATGTGCGGCCGTCGGTGCGTGCGACCGAGCTGACGGTCTTTCCGTGGTTGCCTTCCGCACATTCGGTCTCGTCGAATGCCGTGTCGGGGTCGTCAACGAGCACGACCTCTTCTTCGACTTCGGTGGTGACGGTCTCGTCGTCTTCGACCTCTGTTGTGGGCGTCTCGTCGTCCTCGACCTCGTCGTCGTCGACCTCGTCGTCGGCCTCGTCGTCAGCGTCGTCGTCGTCGACTTCGGTGGTGACGGTCTCGTCGTCTTCGACTTCTGTTGTGGGCGTCTCGTCGACTTCGGTGGTGACGGTCTCGTCCTCTTCGACTTCTGTTGTGGGCGTCTCGTCGACTTCGGTCGTCGGCGCGTCGTCACCGTCGATCTGGTCGATCACTGCGGGGCCGGCGGCGGCAACGCCGCCGAATCCGATGATGCCTGCGGCGACGAATGATGCGACGCGCGCCTTTCCGGTGATGCGTGGAGTCATGGAGGTACTTTCGATCGTGGTCGCCGACACGATTGCGTCGACGGCGGATGACTCGTCTCGAAGTTCTTGTTCGGTACCCGCTTGACGGAGCGAGTTCACGAGGCTCGAGATGTCGTCATTCACACCTGAGGAACGATCGTCGAAGCCCAGGCGTTACACATTTCTTTCTCGCGTGAATTCGTGCACCGGGTCCAGGCAGGCCGGTCTGAACTCAGTGCTCCGCCGCGGCTTTCCATTCGTCGTGCGTCGACACGGCGAGCCCGCCGTCGCGCCAGGCCCCGAACCCGCCGACGATGTGGCTGGTGTGCGACATCCCCATGTCATCCAGTGTTTTGGCCGACAACGCCGAACGCCATCCCGATGCGCAGTGAAGGATGAACTCGCGGTCCTCGGCGAATATTGGCTTGTGATACGGCGATTGCGGGTCGACCCAGAACTCGAGCATGCCGCGAGGGGCGTGAATTGCGCCTGGGATCACACCCTCGCGCTGGAGTTCACGAACATCACGAATGTCGACGATCACCGCTCGCGTCTCGCGCTGCAGGCGCGATGCTTCGGCCGGGGTGTGCTCGGTGATGGTCTCACGAGCCTGGGCGATCATCTCTTCGACAGATTTCATGGCGCTCCTCGCAAAGGTGGAGAGGTCACGCTCGCAGATCCACCGGAGACCCGACGGATTGGACCGTCGAATCGATGCCGTCGGAGACGATGATCGATCAGGTGGACTGAGTGCCGACCTTGAGATCCTTGAACGGAACGCCTTTGTCGACGCTGGGCTCGCGCGGTAGTCCGAGGACGCGGTCCCCGATGATGTTGCGCTGGATCTCATCGGTGCCGCCGGCGATCGACGATTGGAACGAGTTCAGGAAGATGCGCTGACGTTCGGATCCGTTCTCGGCGTCCGGCTCCCAAGCAATCGAGGACGGGCCAGCAATTTCGAGCGCGATTTCACGCATCTTCCAGGCGATGTTCGAGCCGAACAGCTTGCCCAGCGAGCCGCCGGGGCCGGGGGTCTTGCCCGCCTTCTGCTCAGCCTTGTTGCGCATTGCCACCATGGCCTTGGTGGTCTCCATCGAGTACATCTGCATCAGCTGATCGCGCACGACCGGATCCTTGATCTTGCCGGTTTCCTCTGCAGCCGACTTGAGCAGTTTGAAGGTCGGCTGGTTGATCTTGCCCGCGCCTGCCGAGCCGATCGCGACGCGCTCGTACATGAGCATCGCCGTGGCGAGCTTCCAACCTTCGTTGTACCCGCCGAGCAGATGGTCCTTCGGAATGCGAACGTCGGTGAAGAACACCTCGTTGAAGTGGCTGCCGCCGTCGATCTGGTGGATCGGACGGATCTCCACCCCCGGTGCCCGCATGTCAAGGATGAACATCGAGATCCCGGCGTGCTTGACCAGCTCGGGGTCGGTGCGCGCCACGACGATGCCGTATTCCGACTTGTGGGCGAGCGTGGTCCAGACCTTCTGGCCGTTCAGGATCCACTCGTCACCGTCGAGTTCGCACTTCGACTGCAGCGACGCGACGTCGGATCCCGCACCAGGCTCTGAGAACATCTGGCACCACATCGTCTTGCCGGAGATCATGTCGGGCATGTACATCTTCTTCTGCTCGTCGGTCCCGTACTCGTTGACCATCGGCAGGCACATGCCGTGGCTGATGATGAACTCGCCGGCCATCATCCGGTAGTTGCCCTGCACTTCGCGCCAGATCTTGTCGTGTTCGAGCGAGAGGCCGCCGCCACCGAACTCAGCGGGGAACGGCACGCCGGCGAGCCCGGCACCCGCCGCCGCCGCGAGGAACGCCTTCTGGTCGTCGAGGCCAGGCATCGCGCGCCCTTGGGCGGCAGCGTGCTCGTCCATGAAGTCCACGCACTTCTGGCGGAACTCGGCGGCGTCTGGTTCTGTGAGGGTGGTGCTCATGGCATCTCCTGGTCGTTCTTGGTCTACTGACTTGGAACATACTGTATGTCGTCGTACAATACGAATCCAGCCGAGTGGTGATGTTCATCCGGGTTGGATGTCACCACCTTGCGACGACACCTGATGAGCAACCTCACCAACAACGAACTCGACGCCCCGCCGTGGCTGCGCGTCGAGTCGACACTGATGGCGACGGCTCGTCTGATCCGTGAGGCATTCGACGCTCGGCTCAAGCCACTCGATCTCAATCTCACTCAGGCGAGCCTCCTCGCCTACGTTGCCGAGTTCGGTGACACCACGCAGACGCGCCTGGCTGAGCAGTTGGGCACCGGCCGCGCTGCGATGGGCAGCGTGATCGACGGGCTCGAGCGCCGCAGCCTCGTCGAGCGTCACCCCGACCCCGACGACCGTCGCGTGTGGCGCGTCGACATCACCGACTCCGGCCGGGAGCTCGCCGCCCGCGTGGTGAGTGTGGACGAAGTGCTGCGCAGCGAATTGCGACACGGCATCGGCCGCGAAGAACGACAAGCCCTCAGCTGGGTCCTCACCCGACTCCAGCAGAACCTCCAGTCCGCAATCCACAAGCCCTGACCAGTTCAAAAGTGCCACGCACCTTTGAACCGGACACTCAACAACACAGGAGAACACCACATGACCGAAGCAGTGATCGTCGACGCAGTCCGCACCCCGGGCGGCAAGCGCAACGGACAGTTCAAGGACCAGCACCCCGTCGACATGGCGGCTCACGTGCTCAAGGCGCTCCAGGAGCGCACCGGCCTCGACCCCGCCATGGTCGACGACGTCATCATGGGGTGCGTCATGCAGGTTGGTGAGCAGTCGCTCAACATCGGTCGCAACGCCGTGCTCGCCGCCGGTTGGCCCGAAGAAGTGCCCTCCACCACCGTCGACCGTCAGTGCGGTTCGTCCCAGCAGTCAATGCACTTCGCAGCGCAGGGCGTCATGGCCGGCGCATACGACGTGGTCGTGGCAGCGGGTGTGGAAGTCATGACACGCACACCGATGGGTGCGTCCGTCGTGCAAGGAATGGGTTTCCCGTTCCCGCAGTCGCAGCTCGACCGCTACGCCGAGTCCGGCCTGCCGCCGCAGGGCATCGGCGCCGACATGATCGCCGACGAATACGGCATCACACGCGAAGACCTCGACGCCTTCGGTGCCATGAGCCAACAGCGCGCGGCGATCGCCCGCGACGAAGGTCGCTTCGAGCGCGAGATCGTCCCGGTCGACGTCGACATCGACGGCACCATCGTCAGCGTCAAGAACGACGAAGGCATCCGCGACGGCTCGACCGCCGAGAGCCTCGCCAAGCTCAAGCCTGCCTTCAAAGAAGACGGCAAGATCACCGCCGGCAACTCCTCGCAGATCTCCGACGGCGCCTCCGCCGTCCTCATCATGAGCAAGGAAAAGGCAGAAGAGCTCGGCATGAAGCCGCGGGCACGCTTCCACGCCTTCGCGCTCGCCGGTACCGATCCGGTCACCATGCTGAAGGGCCCGATCCCGGCGACGAAGAAGATCCTCGAAAAGACCGGACTGAGCATCGACGACATCGACTTGTTCGAAGTCAACGAAGCCTTCGCATCCGTCGTCCTCGCATGGCAGAAGGAAACCGGCGCCGACATGAGCAAAGTCAACGTCAACGGCGGCGCCATTGCCCTCGGCCACCCGCTCGGAGCCTCTGGCACCAAGCTGATGGCGACGCTGCTCAACGAACTCGAGCGCACCGGCGGCAAGTACGGCCTCCAAGTCATGTGCGAAGGCGGCGGCATGGCGAACGCCACCATCATCGAGCGCCTCGACTGAGCTGAGCGGCGCCAGATCGCCCTCTCGCTGCGTTCCCACATCGCTGCTCACGGCCGAAAGGCCGCTCGGCTCGTGGCGCCTTGCGAGAGCACGATCTGATCACCGCTCAGCCCATCGATCTTTTGAGGGTTGATCACGGCGCGGCGTTGATCGTCCTTTGCTCACCCACGCTGCTGCGGCCGGGCCCTTCTTTGGACGGGTTCGGCCGTTTCGGTTTTCTGGCGCATCCTCTCGCGCGATGCTGGCTCGATGGGGAGTGGTGCGGCGACTGTCGACGAGTATCTGGCGGAGCTGTCGGACGAGCGGCGCGAGGTTGTCGAGGCCGTGCGCCAGCTCTTGCTGGACACTTTGCCGGTGGGCATCGAGGAGTCGATGAACTTTGGGATGATCGCCTACGAGATCCCCCTCGAGCGATACCCCGACACCTACAACAAGCAACCGCTGATCTACGCCGCGCTCGCCGCGAACAAGAACAACTTCTCGCTCCACCTTCACGGCTGCTACGCGTCCGAGGAGGTCGCTCAACGGTTGCGCGACGCGTACGACGAGGCCGGGATGAAGCTCGACATGGGCAAGAGTTGCATCCGCTTCAAGCGCCTCGACCAGCTTTCGTGCGATGCGGTGGGCGCCGCCATCACGTCGGTCAGCGTCGACGACTACATCGAACTGTACGAAGCCAGCCGTTCAGCCTGACGTCTTCGAGGCAGCGCACGACGAACCGGTCCGCCCGACGTGGACCGCCGGCTGGCAAGCTGGCGGTGTGGGGAAACGTCTGCCGGTGGTCCTCCTCGACCCGAAGCTGAGCGCCTGACGTGGCGGCAAATCGAAGTCGGCGCGCACGCGCCTCGCGCAAGCGGCAACGCCGTATGAAGCGGGTCGACCACGACCTCACCGACGAGCAGTGGGCAGCATTGCAAGAGGCATGGGGCGGTTGCGCGTACTGCGGCGTGACCGACGTGGCGATGCAACGCGACTGTGTTCAAGCGCTGTCACGCGGCGGCCGCTACACACTCGACAACATCGTCCCCACATGCCGTTCGTGCAATGCGAGCAAATGCAACGACGAAGTCACCGGGTGGCTACGACGCAAGAAGCTCGACGAACGCAGCTTCCTGCTCCGTCATCTCGAGATCCGCACCGCGCTCGCGGTGCGCTTCGAACCGATCGAAGAGGAGCGCGACGCTCAACCCGAATCTTCCCCTTCCGACGAGATCAGACCGGCTGGTTGAGTTCGATCAGGTTGCCGGTGGGGTCGCGGAAGAAGCATTGGGAACAAATCCCCGGTTGCTCAGTCGGCTCACTCACCTCCACGCCATGCGCGACGAGATGATCGCGGGCGGCATCGATGTCAGCGACGCGTAGCGCGAAGTGCTGCCCCTTCGGTGGGACGAAGTCCGGCACCTCCAGCAAGTGGATCTGTTGGTCGCCCGACTGCAGCCACGCGCCTTCGAACGGGAACATCGGCCGATCGTCGCGCCGCCTCATACCGAGGACCTCGACATAGAACACGATGGAGCCGGCAGCATCGACCACGTTCAGGGAGACATGATGGACGCCACGGTTGAACATGACTGAACGCTAGGTCAGCTCGGTCAGACGGGTTTCACTGCGGCGATCGAGTACATCATCGGCACCATCTCGATTTGGTCGTCGGGAAGGTAGAAGAGTTCGTTGCGTTCCTCTTGCTGGGGGATCATCTTCCAGTCGAGAAAGCGATGCTCGTCGAGTGTGGTGACCTGGAGCCCGGCGTTCGTCAGGGCCATGAACACTTCGCCGATCCCGTGGTTCCATTCGTGGCATCGAGAGTGCTGGAGCTGCTCGCCGGCGGTGTCCACGTAGGTGTTCGCGTCGTCGAAGGTCATTGGCTCCGTGGTCTCGAAGTACGGGTACTTGAGTCGAAGCGTGCCCGCGGGAACGTCCTCGCCATCGTCGATCGCATACGCCATGGGGTGGCACTCGCGGATGTAGAACGCGCCCCTTGGCCGCACGAGCGCGCCGGCGACCGCACCCCAGCGACGCACATCCGGCAGCCAGTTGAGCGACCCGACGCCGGTGTACACCAGATCGAACTGCGCCCCGCCGAGCGCGTCGACTGCGTCGTACACGTCCGATTTGACGAAGCGGCCGGGGGTGTCGACGGACGCAAAGAGATCACGGGCCGCATCGAGTGAGGCGCCAGACTGGTCGAGGCCGGTGACGTCCGCACCGAGTCGAGCCAGAGACAGCGTGTCGGTGCCGATGTGGCACTGCAGGTGGAGGACGCGGAGTCCGGTCAGGTCGCCGAGATAGCGCTGGTCGAAGTCGACGACGTCGCTGAGCAGCGATCGGTCGTCGCGAAACCGGTCGAGTCGATAGCCGGTCGTCGGTCGCGCGTGGAGGCCGGCGCGGTCATCCCAGTTCCGCCGGTTCTGCTCCATGAACGCGTCGTTCGACATGCGCCACGTTGACACACCGCCGAGAGCCGCGGCCCCTCAGCGTCGCGGGATGATCGCCGGGTTGCCCGGGGTATGTCGGCGATGGGACTCGCGCCACCGTTCGAACGTGTCGACGATGTGCGGTGGCGAACCGTGGATCTCTGTGAAACCACCGGTAACCGAGCGCGTATCGAAATACGCGGCGTCAACGCCGTCCGCATACAGCCGTGTCGCGCAGACGAACCCTGCCGCCTCCAACCGCTCGAACTCGGTTTCGAAGTCGTCGACGAGGACGCCGATGTGGTGGAAGCCGGCACCGTCGGGAGCGCCGTCTGGATACATGTCGCGATAGATCGAGGGCGCAGCATCGTGTTGCACGATGAACTGGATCATGACGTCGTCGAGGTAGCCGAACGCGTAGGACACGTCGGCCTCGGTCAGGCTGCCCCGGTAGTCAAACCGGTCGCAGCGGTGATGTGGTGACACGACGAAGGGGCCGGCGCCGAACGCGTCGGACCAGGCGTTGGCGACGCGTTCGAGGTCGTCGACGAAGTAGGCCTCCTGGAAAAGGGTGCCGAGGACGGGGGGCTTCATCACACGGCGACGGGCTCGCCGAGCAACCGCTTGACTGCGTGCGAACTCTCCAACTCGAGTGCGGTGCAGCGAGCGAGGTCGGCGAGCGTGTCGGCATCGGTGATGTCTCCGTCCGCCATTCGCACCCAGGCCTGGGATCCCTGGATCTCGGCTTCGGACTGAAGGTACACCTGGTCCTCTGGTGAGAACGGGGAGAACACGTCGTAGTACAGCGTCACCGCCGCAGGCAGCGCGGCGTCGATCTGCGCCTGAAGTTCGCTCGACACGGCGAACCGGGCCGAGATGATGTCGGCGATCTCGTCCTCGCGGCGAGCACAGCCATTCAACACGTCGGCCCAGGCTGGGAGGACCTCGACCCAGTCTCGGTAGCGCTGGGCAGCCGACCGTTCGAGTCCAGCGAGGAACGCTGGTTGCGCCTCGGGCGGGACGGACTGGATGTGCTCACGTAGGAGCGCACCGAACTGGGGGACGTCGGGTCGATCGGCCATGTCGCATTCTCGCGTGGAGGGTTGGGGCTGTGTCGAGCCGGGCGGTGCAGACTGGTCGGGTGAACGACACCTACGACGCGGTCTGCTTGCTGAGCTTCGGTGGCCCGGAAGGACCCGAGGACGTGCTGCCGTTTCTCCGCAACGTCACCTCGGGGCGCAACGTGCCCGACGAGCGTCTCGCCGTCGTTGCCGAGCAATACGAGCAGTTCGGTGGCCGTTCGCCGATCAACGACCAGAACCGCTCGTTGATCGACGCGCTCCGCGTCGAGTTCGACGACAACGGGATTGACCTTCCGATCTACTTCGGCAATCGCAACTGGCAGCCGTACCTCGCGGACACCGTGCAGCAGATGGCAGACGACGGCGTGGAGCGGGCACTGGTGCTCGCGACCTCAGCGTTCTCGTCGTACAGCGGTTGCCGTCAGTATCGCGAGAACCTCGCGGTGGCGTCGGCCGAGGTCGGTGAGCATGCCCCCGAACTCGAGAAGCTGCGGCTGTACTACAACCACCCCGGGTTCATCGATGCCGTCGTCGATCGGATCCGCGAGGTGCACCGCCCCGGTGCACGCCTCGTGTTCACCGCGCACTCGATTCCGTTGTCGATGTCGCAGTGGTGCGAATACGAGCCGCAACTGAACGAAATGGCTGCGCTGGTGGCCGACCGAGTCGGCGTCGAGTGGGATCTCGCCTTCCAGAGTCGTAGTGGGCCGCCGCACATCCCATGGTTGGAGCCCGACATCAACGATCACCTGAAGGCGATCGCCGAGCAGGGCGTCACCGATGTGACGCTGGTTCCGCTCGGATTCGTCAGCGATCACATGGAGGTTGTCTTCGACCTCGACCTGCAGGCGTCGAAGACGGCCACGGACGTCGGTATCGATCTCCGGCGGGCACCGACGGTCGGTACACATCCGGCGTTTGTCACCGGCCTGCGACAGCTGGTCGAAGAGAAGACTGCCGGCGGCGAGGTGCTGTGGGTTGGCGACGCCGGGCCGTGGCCGGACCCATGCCCGGAGGGGCACTGCCTTGCGCCGCCTGGCACGCCGTCGGGTCGCCCCGACGCATCCACCTGACCCCGAGTCGGTCCGTCTGGTTCTGAACCAATCGGACCAACTCGGTCTGGGTGGTTGCGTCTACGGTCGCTGCCATGACTTCGACACAGGCACCCATCGACTCCGGCTTCGGTATGCGCAGCGAACCGTCCGACATCTTGAACGGGGTCGACCTCACCGGGAAGCGTGTCGTCATCACGGGCGGATACTCCGGCCTCGGGCTGGAGACCACGAGAGCTCTCGCAGGTGCCGGTGCCTCTATCGTGGCCCCTGCCCGCCGGCCCGATCACGCTCGACAGGTCTTTGCCGACGAGGGGATCCAGGGCATCGATGTCGCGGCTCTCGCCCTCGCCGACCTGGCGAGCGTCGAGGCGTTCGCCGACTCACAAATGGTCGACCGCACGCCGATCGACATCATGATCGACAACGCCGCCGTGATGGCGTGTCCTGAGGCGCGAGTCGGCGATGGTTGGGAGTCCCAGTTCGGCACCAATCACCTCGGCCACTACGCGCTCGTCAACCGACTCTGGCCGCTGATCGCCGCCGCAGGCGCAGCCGGGGGAGCGCGTGTCGTGTCACTCTCGTCGACCGGCCACAAGCTGTCACCGATGCGGTGGGATGACCTCCACTTCACCGACGGCTCGTACGACAAGTGGGTGGCGTACGGCCAGGCGAAGACCGCGAACTCGCTGTTCGCAGTGCAACTCGACCGAATCGGTGAGTCGTCGGGCGTACGCTCGTTCGCCCTTCACCCGGGCGGCATCATGACCCCGCTCCAGCGTCATCTGCCCCAGGAGGAGATGGTCGCGATGGGATGGGTCGATGACGAAGGCAACGTCAACGAGATGTTCAAGTCGACGACGCAGGGCGCAACGACCACGCTGTGGTGTGCGACGTCGAGCCAGCTCGACGGAATGGGCGGCGTGTACTGCGA
>RCMY010002922.1_pt1 | contig 15323 bp, 13 predicted proteins | sample 2041341 | NCBI WGS metagenome assembly RCMY01 (sample SAMN09708234, study PRJNA481090) | Marine sediment metagenome, whole genome shotgun sequencing project.
GGGCGGTGTCGTGGTTATCACCGGTCAGCATTATTACTGCAATACCTTTGTCCTGTAGCTCTTTAATTGCTTTGGCGCTTGTTCCCTTGATTTTATCCCCGATCACTACATAGCCGGATACTTCGCCATCTACTGCCAAATAGGAAACTGTTTTTCCTTGTTTTTGAAAGGATTGTACCTCTGTTTCCCATTCTGATGATATCGAGGCTTTCGCATACTCCATCATTTTGGCATTCCCTAAGTCCAGTTTTTTACCATCGACCGTCCCTTCAACACCTTTTCCTGTCACCGCGCTAAAACCCTCCGTTTTTGAGATTTCGGTATTTTGTTCCTTCCCGTATTTTACGGTCGCTTCGGCAAGTGGATGCTCGCTGGAACTGTTCAGGGATGTGATGAAGTGTAGAATTTCGCTTTCGCGAAAGCGATCTCCAAAAACGCCGATTTTTTCAACGGTAGGTTTTCCCTCGGTAATAGTTCCCGTTTTGTCCACGATAAGGGTATCCACCTTGTCCATTTTCTCCAGGGCTTCGGCATTTTTGATCAGCACCCCATTTTGTGCCCCTTTACCGACGCCCACCATTATCGACATTGGCGTTGCGAGCCCCAAGGCACAGGGACATGCAATAATCAGCACCGCAATGGCATTTACCAATGCATATACGTAAGCCGGTTCTGGTCCCCAAATGGCCCATACCGTAAATGTGATTATCGAAATAATGACCACGACAGGCACAAAATAGCCCGAAACCGTATCTGCCAGTTTCTGGATAGGGGCTCGACTGCGACTGGCATCGTTTACCATATGTATGATTTGTGAAAGCAGGGTGTCGCTTCCCACTTTTTCGGCTTTCATCAAAAAAGATTGATTCCCGTTAATGGTTCCGCTGCTCACTTTATCATCTTCAGCTTTGTTTACGGGAATAGGTTCTCCCGATAACATCGATTCATCTACGGTAGTATTACCTTCAGTAATCACACCATCCACAGGAATTTTATCGCCAGGTTTGACGCGTAGAATATCTCCTTTTTCAATCTGGTCAATGCTAACTTCTTCTTCGTTTCCATCCACAACTCGCACGGCCTTATTGGGTGCGAGCTTTAACAGTTCCTTGACCGCGGAATTGGTTTTGCTATGCGCTCGCGCCTCCAACACCTGTCCCATCAATACCAATGTGAGAATGACGGTCGCAGCTTCAAAATACACGTGAACTGCGCCGGATCCGGTCTTGAACTGTTCGGGAAAAAAATCCGGAAACAACATTCCGAAGACACTGAAAAGCCACGCCACCCCGGCACCTATACCGATGAGCGTAAACATATTGAGATTCCAAGTTTTGAGACTCCGGTAGGCGCGTTCAAAGAACATCCACGTGGCATAGAACACCACTGGAACGGATAGTCCGAATTGGATCCAGTTCCACCATTTCTGTTCCATCACATCATATAATGGATTGTTAGGAACCATTTCGCTCATTGCAATCAGGAAAATGGGCAATGTAAAGGCAAGCGCTATCCAGAATTTCTTCAGGAGCTTTTTATAGGTTTTCTCTTCAGCGGAAATGTCCGGTTGCATCGGTACGAGGTCCATCCCGCAAATGGGACAGGCTCCTGGTTCATCTTTAATAATTTCGGGATGCATCGGGCACGTCCATTGTTCGCTTGATGTAGAAGATAGACTTTGCTCTTCTACCAGGTCCATTCCGCATACGGGGCAATCACCAGGGGTATCGTAGGTCTTGTCGCCTTCGCAATGCATCGGGCAGTAGAATGTCCCCGTTCCTTTGCCTTTTGGCTTAGTTTCCTCTTTTTTTTCTGGAGTATGATGATGTTCCCCATTTTTATGGATACTATAGGTTCCTCCATCGTTTTTCAGGGCTTCTTGAAATTTCTCGATGGGAATATGGGATTGCATTTCAATAGTAGCTTCTTCTTTTTCCAGATTGACGGATGCATTGGAGACCCCTTCCACTTCGGCAAGCGTATTTTCTACGTGGGTTCGGCAACCGTTGCAGGTCATTCCGTGTATGTGATAGGTGTGTTCCATAATTATTGAATAAAGAATTTAACGATCAATCCACCCGCCAACCAGATATAACAGATGAATCCTAAAAAGATGGAAATGATGATTCCCAACTCGATAACCAAGTTGGTCGATGCCAAAAGAAAAGCGATAGATGATACAAAACTGGCACCTTTTTTAAAAATGGATTTTGTCCCAGCTAAGGCCGCAAAACTGCATGAGCTGCTTATAAATCCGAAAAAAGTGCCCAAAAGCATACTCTTGCCCTCCTTCTCGCCCATCGCATTTTGCATCCTTTTTTCGGTCACAAAAATCTGTATCATGCTACTAATAATATAACCCAATACAAACGCCCAAAGCGCCATCCAGAAAAATCCGGTGGTAGTATAAGCGGCTTCGCCCCATTGTTTTAGAAAATCGTTCATACATTTTAATTTTTATTGACTCGAATCTGATTAATGGGGTTCAAGCGCACTTGACCATACCGCCTAAATAAAACACCAGCCATGGCAACAGGGCAAATTGTAGGACGGGCAAAAGCCCCACTTCCGCAAGGGGCACCATTGGCATTGTTTCGGCATACGCCCAATCGCCCTGCGCCGTATGCCACATTTCAGCTAATATGGCCCCTGTTCCGCCTACGAGCATTAAAGAACCTATCCTTTTAATTCCCATATTTCCCGTCCAAAAAACATCTTTATCAATCAGGGCGAATGTGAAAAACAAGATCAAGACCATCAGCATATCGGCCACGGAGGCCAGGGCACAAAAGGAAAGATGGTTAAGATCATATTCGAATCCCCTGTAAAATGGGCCTTGGGCAATCTCCCAGATCAGGTTCAACATAAAGGCCGTCGCCGCAATGGTTATTACCGTTCGCCGATAAACTTTCTTCTGTTCTACCTGTTTATCAAAGTAAAAGTATAGGAACGTGACCACCGACAAAACGATGGTAGGTACGATAAAAATCCCTAAACTAATATCCATATGAAAACACTTAATACTATTGTATCACCTTTTCAACTTTGCCGCAGGTCAGCATTTTGCTACCGTAATAGGGATTCTTGACTTCGTTGCTGGCACTTAGCCAAGCGCTTCCCTTATCGTACATCGGGCAGAACTGCTCGTAGAGTTTTTGCTCCGTTCCGGTAATGGCCACCATATCCGTAACGTCCTTGCTCAATGTCTTAAAATGCTCCCGCTGATGTTCCATAGGGCTTTCCGAGATATGCTCGGCGTGTTCTTTGGCATCCAAAATAATGTCCTTGAGTTCTGTTTGCTCCGAATCCGAATAACTGGATACATCAAAACCCTCCAAGGCCGATACCAATTTACTGCCTGCATCCGCTGCCCCTTCAGTGCTATCTTCCACAAGCGCATCTTTTATGGACAGATATTCGTTGAGGATAGCCGTTGCCTTTGAATTTTGCTCATTGCCATCAACTATTTCCCCGTCCGCATTTACATTTTCCTGATGCATTTCATTGCTCATTGGCGCTGCGGGTTCATTTTTTTTTGCGTCTTTGCAAGAAATCGATGTGAATGCTAATACTGCCGTTCCACATGCCAATACCATTGTTTTTACTGTTTCCATTGTAATCAAATTTTAATTATTACTAATTTTTAGTTTCTAAAATCTAACCGACAGTCCGCCACCCGCACCAAATCGGTTGTCATAACTTCCCATTAGGGAAAAGTTCCTCCCCAGCACATATTCCAGGCCTACTTGCCAAGTAGTTTCTTCGCGGTAATCTTCGCCCGGTTCAAAATCGTTTACCCATCCAAAGTCCATTTGATATTCATACTTCCCGTAGATGCCTAATCTCGGAAAAATCATAAAGCCCGTACTCAAGCTTATCTGTGGTCTCAGCTTGCTGTCGATCCGTAAATCGGAATTGATAAGAAGCGGTAGCAAGTATCGCACCCCGGCAATGGCGGTGGTGTTGATTTCCTCGAGACTGTCCTCGCTTTCGTTCTCAACGTTTACCCCACCAAATACCCTAAAATAATCGTTCAGGTAGCGTTCATAGCTAAACTCGGCTTCAAGATTCTTGTTCCAACCATATTCGCCAGTAAGTGTGAACTGATTTCGGATGTTCGTGGCCGTGGCATAGAGTTCGGTCATATGGCTTGCTGCGGTCACTTCGCCCCAAGTGAATATGTGGTTCGCTTCGGTGGTCAGATTGGCCAAGGGGTACTGTTTCAATCGTTCGTCTCTCTCAGTGTGGTCATAACTGAACACTCTTGCCATGCCGCCATTGAGATGGTACAAAACGTGGCAATGGAAGAACCAATCGCCATACTCGCGGGCATCAAACTCGATGACCACTTTCTGCATCGGTGCCACGTTTACCGTATGTTTCAGCGGAGAATAATCTCCATTTTCGTTCAACACCCTAAAGAAGTGGCCGTGCAAGTGCATCGGGTGGTGCATCATTGTCAGGTTATTGAGCGTAATACGCACGACTTCTCCCTGTTTGATTTTTATTTTATCGGTTTCCGATAAGGGTACACCGTTGATGGACCAGACGTAACGATTCATATTTCCGGTAAGGTTGAACAGCATTTCCTTTACGGGCTTGTCATTGTCGAATACCGTCTTTTCCGGCGAGCGTAGATAATTGTAATTGAATTCAGGATTACCGCCCGTTTTCATATTATCGCCTACGACCTTGTCTTTTGGAACCATATAGCCCATTTTCATGCCGCCGTCCATCTGCATTTTATCATGCATCGGCATATTGGCTTTGCCTTTTTTCATCTTCATCTCGGACTTGGACATTTTCATCTTATCTTCCTTCATGTCCATTTTGGAATGGTCCATTTGGCCTTGTACCATCAGGGTTGAATCTTTTTGCATTTCCATCCCGCTCATATCCATTTTATATTTTTCCATTACCTGAACAGAATCGTTCTTGGAAGGATTGAACTTTGAGGCGGGTGCCCCCATTTTCATGCCCATAGACATCATCCGTTTCATACTCTTGATAAGATTGGGCTCTGGAACTATTGGTGCTTCGAGTGTCTGTCCACTTCCTATATAGGCTGACGCTTCGCCAGAACCGTCCTGTGCTGTCGCACGAATCTGAAGTTTGCCGTCTTGGGGAATCGTTACGATATAATCGTACGTTTCCGCAACACCGATCAAGGTTTTATTGTGTTTTACCGGAACAACATCTTTACCATCGGCAGAAACCAACATAGGATCTTCGCCGCCAAAGGTCAACCAATAGAACGTAGCTGCCGAAGCGTTTACAAATCGCAGGCGCACACGCTCTCCTGGTTGGAAATCAGGATAGCTTTGTTCGGCACTGCCATTGATAAAAAATTTATCATAGTAGTTATCTGAAATAGCCATATCCGGCATACGTTGCCAAGCCATTTTCAATTTTGCGCCTACCGCATCTTGAGCGATCAATTTATCAAGACTTTGAACCTGTCCTTTTTTGATCAAGTACCACTCGTTGCCACGCTTCAGATTTTTTAGCTGTGATTGCGGATTTTCGTCCATCCAGTCCGATAGCACCAATACCAAATCTTTATCATAGTCCAGATCGGTTTCCTTGGGATTGATTTGAATAGAACCATAAACGCCACGTTGTTCTTGCAAACCCGTATGCGAGTGATACCAGTACGTACCGGATTGTTTGATGGCAAATTTGTATTGTAAAGTCTCGTTCGGTCTGATGGGCGGCGTACTCAAATAGGGAACGCCATCATAAAAGTTGGGCAATATCATACCGTGCCAATGCACCGATGTTTCCACATCCATTTTATTGGTCACATTGATAATGGCAAATTCGCCTTCTTCAAATTCCAGATTGGGGCCGGGAATGCCCCCGTTAATGGTCATGGCCTTCACATCCTTTCCCGTGAAATTGACAGTTTTATAATCTATGGTCAAATCATATACGTGTTCGGGCCAGTTGTCTTTATTTTCTTCGTATTTGTTGGATGTTTGGGCGTTTGAACTTAAAACATACAAACCAGTAACCAGTACTAATAAAATCCTTCTCATAGTTCTAAATATTAAAATAGCCCTTCCCTTCCGGAAAGGGCTGTACTCCATTATGCCAAATAGGTTTCACAGGCATCCGCACAATAATTGCAATGCGCAACACAGTTGTTCAATGCATCGATCAACTTTGAATTTTTCATTTTCTTGAATTTTTTGTTACTACTAAATTCTTACTAAAAATACCCTTGATTTACAACTTCTTGTGTAATAATATTGGTTAATATTTATATAATTCGGTCAAGGGAAGTTCTAAAATTTCTCTGTCCCAATTTGTAGTTGGAAAGGCTCATTCCGGTCTCGCTCTTAAACTGTTTACTCAAATGGTGTATATTGCTATAGTTGAGCAACTGACCCATTTCTGTAAAATTATAATCCTTGTACTGTATCAGTTCCTTGACTTTTTCGATTTTCAGTTTGATAAAGTATTTTTCGATGGTAACACCTTCGGTAAAAGAAAATACCTTACTTATATTTGAATATTCGCGGCCCAATTTTTCGGCGAGATAGTCAGAAAGTTTTTTGTCCAGTTTCAAGGGAAGTTTTTTCAGAACCATTACCAGTTCGAGTTTCACCTGTTCTACCAACTTTTCTGCTGTGCTATCGATCAATGAAAAACCGTTATTTTCAAGAAGAGTTCCTAATTTTTTGGTTTCATCATCGTTTTCGATATCCAATCTCAGGCGACCCAGCTCGATTTCCAACACCTTGATGTTATGCTTATTCATCTCGTCCTTTAGCACTTTGATGCAACGGTCACATACCATATTTTTAACGAAAAAATCCTTGACCATAATCAGTTTATTAAATAGTTGATAATTGCAGATTGCCCGTAGTACAGCTGCACCGATTCGACTTGATTGGTTTGAAATTTCAGCTGCAGTTCCTGAATATCGAGCACGTCGTTGAAATCGATGGTTCCCGTTTCATAATTTTTTATGAGGATTTCCTCGGCATCGTTTGCCTGTTCAAGATTTTTTGTCTGCGTATCGAAACTGATACGTGCCTGGTTTCTTTGGGATTTTGCTTTTGCGAAAGCGGTCTGCAACGTATTCAGACGTTCTCTTTTTTGTGATTGGATTTCTTGCCGGCGCAGTTCGTTCTGTTTGGAAATCGATGTATAGCGGTTGTTGAAAATGGGAATGGAAAGCGAGACCATGGGCATGAGGATGTCTTTGCCATTGTCGGTTGGGTCCATGTCCATCCGTTCGGAAACGGGAACATAGTCCAATCCAAAACCGATATCGGGCGCACTTTCCTTTTGGTTGAGCAGTTCGGACTGTTCTATGGATTCATAGAGCCGGTCATATTTGAGCAGTTCGGGATTGAGCTGCAGGCTATCACCGGCATAAATGGGGTCTTCCATCGGCAATAGTAATTCCGGAACGACTTCCACCGCAATACTTTCCTTTCTGTTCAACAGATAGTTGAAGGCCGCCTGTTCCGCCAGATATTCCTCTTGCAAGACTTCTTTTTGCTGTTGCAGTTCGTTCTGCCGGATCTGCAGCCGAAGCACATCTACTGCAGAGGCCTTGCCCACTTCCACCGAAGTCAAGGCCAAGCGCTCGTAAGTTTTAAGCAATTGGATATTCTCGCCCAACACACTTTGCCTGGTCTGAATTGAATAAAGCTGGTAATAACTTTGAGCTATAGACAGTGCCAGTTTTCGTTTTGCAATGACAATTTCCACAAACTCCGTTTCGGCCATTGAACTGGCGTAATTTTCACGGGCGGTAATCGTACCGAACCAAGGTAGCATTTGCGATACAGAAAATCGAGCGCGCTGTGCACCCGTTCTCGTTTCCGGCTCGCTCACAAAATAGCCCGCACTTATCGTCGTATTGGGCAACGTATTGACCTCGTTCACCTTTTCCTGTGCGATGTTGTAGCGGAGTTCGTAGGCCTGAATGTCCGGATTGTTCGCTTCGGCTTCCTGAATGTATGATTGTAATTGTTGCGCACCAACCTCTGTGAAAGCGGACAAAAGACTTAGTATGATTAGAAGTTTTTTCATTTGCTCGCTCTTTTAAGTTGGTATTCTTTTTTCCAGCTATATAAGACCGGAACAATGAAGTAAGAGGTAACATCGATAATCATCCCTCCAAAAATGGGTATGGCCATCGGAATCATAATATCGCTTCCCTTCCCCGTCGAGGTCAGTATCGGTAAAAGGGCCAGTATAGTGGTAACGGTGGTCATCAGGCAGGGCCTGATCCGTTTTCCGGCAGCTTCAAGGGTGGCCGCTCGAATCCCTTTTTTATCCGTCGGACTTTCCCGTTCAAAGGTCTGTGTCAGATAGGTGGCCATTACTACCCCATCATCGGTAGCAATGCCGAACAATGCGATAAATCCGACCCACACCGCTACGCTTAAATTGATGGTCCTCATATTGAAAAGCGTTCGTACATTTTCGCCAAAAAAGCTGAAATTGAAGAACCAATCCTGTCCGTAGAGCCAAATCATGATAAACCCTCCCGCAAAAGCTACGGTAATTCCCGTGAACACCATCAAGGAAGTAGCTACCGAACGGAACTGGAAATAGAGGATCAGGAAAATGATGATGAGCGCCAAAGGGACGACGACGGAAAGTGTTTTTTCGGCCCGGAGCTGGTTTTCATAGGTACCCGTGAATTTATAACTGATGCCTTTGGGCACTATCAATTCACCGTTGTCGATTTTTTTCTGGATCAGGGCCTGGGCGTTCTCGACCACGTTGACTTCGGCAAAGCCGTCGAGTTTGTCGAACAACACATAGCCTACCAAGAAGGTGTCCTCACTTTTGATGACCTGTGGGCCCTGCTCATATCGAATGTCAACCAATTCGCCCAACGGGACCGGACTCCCTTTTTCTACCGGAACGTAGATACTTTTTATGTCATCCGGATTAGCACGCAGCTCACGTGGATAGCGCACCCTTACCCCGTAACGTTCGCGCCCTTCCACCGTTTGTGTAAGCGGCATACCGCCCACGGCCACTTGCAGAATTTCCTGTACATCCATTATCGTAACACCGTACCTTGCCAACCGCTCCCTGTTGATGTCGATAAGTAGATAGGGTTTCCCCACGATACGGTCCGCGAATACGGCCTGTTCCTTGACTCCCTCGGCCTGTTTTAGAATAGCTTCGAGTTTTAGGCCGAAAGCTTCAATTTCCCTTAGATCCTGACCCTTTACCTTGATGCCCATGGGGGCGCGCATTCCGGTCTGTAGCATTACCAATCGGGTTTCAATGGGTTGCAGCTTGGGCGCGGAGGTAACACCTGGCAACTTGGTCACGCTTACGATTTCGTTCCAGATATCGTCCGGACTACTAATTTCCGGTCGCCAGTTTCTGTAATATTCGCCATCATCATCTGGAATCAAGTCTTTACGCGTTGCGGTTGTTTGGAGCTGCGAAGCTTCATAGTTGGCGTTACTATCGATTTCAGTGTTGGGATTGATGATGAACTTATCATTCTTCAGCACAAAAAGGCCATCGTCGTTCACCCGGTAACGTTGTCGTTCGCCATTCGCGTTGCGCATATATTCCGACTTGTACTGAATAATATTTTCGTACATCGAAAGCGGGGCGGGGTCGAGCGCGGATTCTGTGCGTCCCGCTTTTCCGACTACGGTTTCTATTTCGGGAATACTGGCTACGGCCATATCCAACTGCTGTAAGACCCGTTTATTCTCCTCGACACCGGCATGGGGCAAAGACGTTGGCATCAATAGGAAGGTCCCCTCATTGAGAGCCGGCATAAATTCCTTTCCCGTATTCCGCATGATAATGATTCCCAATGTCAGCACGGTGGCCGGAACGATAAGGAATAACAATTTGTGCTGCAATGCCCATCGTAGTATTCGCGAATAGTACATCTTGAACAACGAGAATGCGCCCAACAATCCGAAACAGATGATAGCCACAAAAATTAGGTTCATTACCATACTTCTATCAAAGCCCAACGGCCGCCAATATTCTGCCAACAGGAATATAATGGCCGTGGAAGAAACGATGATATTGATCAGATTGGCCCGCTTTGCGGTTAGTTTTTTATGGATACGGAGAATGGCGACCGCAGCAAATGCGATTAAAATAATACCCAACCAATAGCCAAAGAAGATGGCGGTAATTCCCAAGGCGATAAGCACCCCGTTGATTACATATTTGGAACGTACACGAATATCCGTTTTTCTGAATAGGAACGCGGCAAAGGGTGGAATCAAGAAAAGGGCGATGACCAACGATGCACTAAGCGCCATAGTTTTTGTAAATGCCAGCGGTCGGAATAATTTGCCTTCGGCACCGATCATTGTAAATACCGGAATAAAACTGATAATCGTCGTTAGCACAGCGGTAAGGATCGCCCCAGAAACCTCAGCGGTGGCATTATAGATGATTTCGTTCGTGGTATATTCGATTCCGCTTTCCTTAAAGCGCAGCTTTTCATCCTCCAAATGCCGTATCATGTTTTCGGCGAGGATAACGCCCACATCTACCATGGTGCCGATGGCGATGGCGATACCGGACAGGGCCACGATATTGGCATCCACATTAAAGAGCTTCATCGTGATAAAAACCATAAGGATGGCAACGGGCAACAGCCCCGAAATAAGGATGGACGCGCGTAAATTGAACACCATAATGATAATGACCAATATGGTAATCAGTATTTCCAAGGTCAGGGCCTCGTTGAGCGTTTCCAAGGTTTCCTGAATGAGTTCGGTACGGTCGTAAAATGGGACTATGGTAACTTGTGAGGTTCGGCCATCGGCCAATTCTTTGGAAGGCAGTCCGGCACTAAGTTCGTTGATCTGGTCCTTGACGTTGTTGATGACCTCCATAGGGTTCGCGCCATATCGTGCCACGACCACGCCACCGACAACTTCAGCACCTTCCTTGTCCAGAATCCCACGACGGGGAGCAGGTCCCAAATGGACATTTCCGACATCCTTGATTCGGATCGATGTGAAGTTTTCCGAAGTAACTACCGCGTTTTCTATATCCTCGACGGATTTCACATAGCCTAGGCCACGGACAAGATATTCGGCCTGGTTCATTTCCAAGGTCTGTGCACCGATGTCCTGATTGCTCTCTTTGACCGCCTTGACGATATCGGATAGACTGATATTGTATTGGCGCATTTTTTCGGGATCGACATCCACTTGGTATTCCTGAACATAACCGCCGATGGATGCTACTTCCGAAACACCGCTGGCAGAAGAAAGGGCATATTTCACATAGTAATCCTGAATGCTGCGGAGTTCCTGCAAGTCCCATCCTCCGGTAACGTTGCCATCTTTATCACGGCCCTCCAAGGTGTACCAAAAAATCTGGCCCAACCCCGTGGCATCGGGACCCAAGGCTGGATTAACACCTTCTGGCAACAATCCACTGGGCAGGGAATTCAGTTTTTCGAGAATACGGCTACGTGACCAATAAAATTCAATATCCTCTTCAAAAATGATATAAATACTCGAAAACCCGAACATAGAGGAACTTCGGATGGTCTTTACTCCGGGGATTCCCAATAATGAGGTGGTAAGCGGGTAGGTAATCTGATCTTCGATATCCTGAGGCGAACGTCCTTGCCATTTTGTAAAGACGATCTGTTGGTTCTCGCCAATATCAGGAATGGCATCTACCGCTACCGGGTCGGTAGGCAGGAATCCCGTATCCCAATTAAAGGGTGCATTTACGATACCCCAGCCCACGAATAGAACGAGCATCAGTACCGCAACGAGTTTGTTTTCGATTAGAAATTTTATGCTTTTATTCAGCATAGGATATAATAATTAGACAGTTGAAAATGGGGTGGACTTGGTGTTTATGGAACGTTGAACACAACAAAACATGCCCAAAACGAAAGTATCGCCAAGCAAATAGTTTACTGTCTAAAAATCAAATCAAATAGGTCTCGTACAAAGTCTGTACGTCCCGTTCGACAAACGGTGGCGAGTAGTCCTTAAAGGGAACGATGTTTTCATCAAGACCCTCAAAGCGATTAATGTATGTGTAGAAAAGGGCGGCAACAAAGGTCTGTTGCCCGAAAGATAATTTTTCAAAAGAGGTTTTAAGGTCTTGACTGGCTTCCTTAACAATCTGTGTGTCGGAACAGCAAGGCTCTTGGGAAATGGAAGGTTCACAGTCTTTAGCTACCTGAGCTATTTCCATTCCACAGCTTTCCGCTTTATGGAACAAGGAAAAATCGACCAAAGAATCCCCACAATAATGCATATCCACCGTGAAGGACAAGGTAGAGCAGAACACTACGAAAGCCATCAAAACAGATACTATTTTATGGAAAATCTTTTTCACTTTTACAAATCTACCACAATTTGACCATTAAGCTTAAAATTAACAAAGTTTTAGTCATATTTAGAACGCCAAAAAAGCACAAACAAAAGGTGAATACTGTCCTTTAATTTCTCTCGTAAAATTTTAAGCGCTTTTGCAAGGTGGCCTTCGACCATCTTAATTCTAATATCCCGTATTCCGCAATTTCAACATTTGTCGAAACTTCATTCTTGCTCATTCTGAAAACTTGGTTGACACGCCGAAAAACAATTACGAATACCGAGCGGCACCCAAATCACGTAGAAACCGTTTTCTTCCCAAAATAAACACATGTATTAAAAACAAGCTTTCTTTTTTGCAATCGTATTTCGTACCGAACAATCCTAGGACAGCTCATTACATGAAAAATCGCGCAAACATGATAATTGTCATGTCATTGTTCAATCGCTTTCGATACTTTTAGCTCATAGCACAAGTTGAATCAAACACAACTACGTGATAATTAGATTATTATATTTTTATAAATATAATGGGAGTTTTAAAACTTAAAAGGTTTTCCCTAATTCTAGACTATGAAACGCTTTTTGACTAAAATAGCATCTATCTCTTTAGCCTTCGTAGTGGTTTTCGCCACTTCGTCTTTTACGGTGGATATGCACTTTTGCTGTAATAAGTTGGTCGATATGGCAATTTTGAGCAAAGCGAAGCCATGTAAAGATAAAGAAAGCGATAAACCTTCCAAAGAATGCTCACTTGGGCAAAAAAACTGCTGTAGCAACGTTACGTTGGCTAAAAAAGCCGATGACAGCGCCAAAAAGGCCCAATTTGACATTAGCACGGATACCTTTGTGTTCTTACAAACATTTTTCTACACTTACACAAACCCATTTGAAGGACTTGAACTAAAAGTACTTCCCTTTACCATCTACGACCCCCCTTTTTTAGAGAAGGACCTTCTTGTGCTTCACGAGACTTTTTTACTTTGATTTTACAAAAGCGGATTGTTAGAACAATACTCCGCACTTCACTTCCCATTTAGCCAATGTTATGGGATTGGCTACCTATCGTGGTGCACATATTCCAACGACAGTATTCCCATTGATCATGAACCAAAAATCAGCAAACCCATATAGGTTTGAACATTAGAACGATTAAAAAATCAGGTATGGCCTCCAAGAGAGAATACTGGATTAAGAATTCTGTAGACGTTGTCTAAAGGGCATTAATCAAGAACTTGAAGCAATCGACGTAAACGTGTTTTTTCTTGAACTAGGGAAACTAATCGTTCATATAGATAGGCGTACCGATAAGGGCATCGACAAGAAAATAGTAAATATACTTCAAACCAACGGATTTGAAATTGCTAAAAACGAAGAGGAAATGCTGGTCGAAAGAATAAAGATAATTATTTAAAAAGGGATGATAAACTACAAGCTACCATAGGAATCAAAAACCTGTAATGAATATAACTTTTGGAAAAAAATATAGCAGAATTCCCACGATTCTAACACAAATATGTGTAAGATTTTATAGATAAGATGAATCACTTGTCGCCACAATTTAAAAATATGGATGCATTGAGAATGACCGATTACAGAAACAATAATTAAATACCTAATAATTAAAATTAAATATTATGAGAACAACAACAATTATTTTATGGGCAATGGTCTTAGTAAGTCTATCCAGTTGCGAACAGAAAACAGATGCTAACGCAGTCCTCGAAAATTCGGAAACTAGAACGGAACTTTTTGAGGCGATTGCCAGTAACCAAGCTTACATGACGGAATTCATGGACAACATGAAAAACAGTGACCATGCCATGCAAATGATGCAGGGCGATCAAAACATGATGGGCAACATGATGAAGGGCAATGGAACGCAAATGATGATGAAGGATAGCATGATGATGAAAAACATGATGCAGGGAATGATGAAAGACGGAAAGATGATGGGCAACATGATGCAAATGATGCATGGAAAAGGCATGATGAGTGACGACTGTATGAAATCGAGCATGAAAATGATGGGCGATAAAGGAATGGACTTGAAGGGAATGAATAAAATGGAAAATTGAGCTACTACAGAACTCTAATACTAAGTCATAACCGATAAAATTTGAAATAATGATGCACAATAATGGAGATTATTATTACTGGGGAATGCATATGGGCTGGTGGTTTTCTATACTTCTAATTTTGATAGTACTGATGATCATATTTCTAAAATTCAAAAAAAATAACAATTAGCTTTTAAACCCGCATTCAGAAATGAGAATAATGTTTAAATAAATAAGATAAAAATGAATTTAAAAAAGACTACCACAGTTCTGTTCGTTCTAATTCTAACCATCGTTACAAGCTGCAGAGAAACAGTAAAAGACGATACCCATAGCGGTGGGCATATGGAAAACACCGAACATATGGATAACGCTGAACATTCCGATTTGGAAGGAGAACATATGAATGAGAACGATAACCATATGGAGGACGAAGAGCACCATTAATCTAGGTTCCTCTTCAATTAATAGCAACTTATGAATCGAATACATTATTCGATTTCCAAAAAATGAAAGAACAAGTTTAACTGAATTTTTAATAATTAAATAATGAAAAACATGAAAACAATTGTAAAAACCTTAATGGTTATTGGCGTACTCGGCACATTGGCCAGTTGCAAATCAACTTTCAATGCCACCGAAACACTACAGAATGAAGAAAACAGAAATGCCATCTATCAAGAAATCATTTCAAAACCTGTTCAGTTCACTAATTTCATTAGTGAGGCACAAAAAAGTGAAGAAGCCAAAAAGATAATGATGAAGGCTAATATGGAACAGATGGAATCTGGAAATATGAAAATGATGATGGAGAAAAACCCCGAAATGAAAGAAAAAATGCAATCCCACATGCAGAAGATGATGGAAAAAAATCCGGAAATGATGCAAAAGATGCAATCCAAAATGCTCGATAAAATGATGGAGAGTGAAAAGGGTCGTAAAATGCTGATGG
>RCMY010002923.1_pt1 | contig 15315 bp, 10 predicted proteins | sample 2041341 | NCBI WGS metagenome assembly RCMY01 (sample SAMN09708234, study PRJNA481090) | Marine sediment metagenome, whole genome shotgun sequencing project.
GGGATATCGAATTCGAGAACAGTGATCTTGAGGACATTGAAAAGAACTTCCCCTTTTATCTTGATTATATATCCCCGAGAATCATTCGGCAAGACACGGTTAAGTACAAAAATGAATCGAACAGCTATTCTACTTGGGCCGTTGGACCTGCCCACCAGTATGCTGAAATGACCATAATGATGAAAGGCCGCTATTTGAACGAACTTGATATCAAGAACAAAACTAAGAACGCGGTTATCGGTAGGCTGGTTGAGCAAGATCTTTTTGGGTCAAAAAATTCCCTCGGAAAATATATTGACGTCGGCGGCATTGCATTTAAGGTGATAGGTGTTTTTCAAGACGAGGGCGGAGATCAAGAAGAGAGGAACATTTTTATACCCTACACCACGAAACAGCTTCTAGATAAAAACACCGATAAAATCGATGCTATCGTACTCGGTTTTAAGGCTGAATTGGGGTATGCCGGGGCTATGGCCTTTGACAAGGGCGTCGACAAGTTTTTACGGGAAAAGAAATATATCAGTCCGCAAGACCAAAACGGAATTTTCATTCGTAACGTAGCAGATCAACTGAAACAGAACCAGCAGTTCGCAAAGGTGTTACAAATGATTGTCAGTTTTGTAGCCTTCGGTACGATAATCGCCGGTATCATCGGTATCAGTAATATTATGGTCTTCGTGGTCAAGGAGCGTACCAAAGAGCTCGGTATACGAAAGGCCTTGGGCGCCACACCGAAATCGGTAATTGGTACTATCTTATTGGAATCCGTTTTTATTACCACCGTTTCCGGTTTTGTAGGCATGATTATCGGCATAGCAATACTAAGTTCGATGGGCGAAAAATTAAAGGACTTTTTTATTACCAATCCTTATATAGATTCCGGCACGGCCATTTTTGCTACTGTTCTTCTAATTATTTTTGGAGGTATAGCGGGGTATATCCCGGCAAGAAGAGCGGCACGTATCAAACCTATTGTAGCATTAAGGGACGAATAATATGCGATTTTTATTTGACAGAAATACTTGGCAAGAGATTTTCGGTTCTATCAGCAAGAACAAGACGCGCACGGTTATCACGGTAATTGGCGTGCTATGGGGTATTTTTATCTACATAGCCCTATCTGGTGCCGCAAAAGGAATGGATAACGGGTTTGAGAGTATGTTCGAAACCATAGCAAAAAACAGCATGTTCGTCTGGGCACAAAGTACAAGTATGCCAAATGAAGGCTATAAGACCGGTAGGCAGATGCAATTGAAATTGGGCGACGCTACTATGATAGAGAACCGCATTCCTCAAGTACAGTACATCGCACCGCGAAACGTAATGGGTTTTTTCGGTTCCCCACCGGCCGATATCGGGCGGAAAAACAAAACCGGCAGTTATACCTTGTTCGGGGATTTTCCGGAGTTTACGAAAATTGCCCCGAAGAAGATATATGATGGGGGACGCTTTATCAATGACGAGGATATTGAGCAGGCCAGAAAGGTTGCTGTTATCGGTGAACGTACCCAAAAGGAACTTTTTGAAAAAGATGAAAATCCTATCGGCGGATATATAAAGGTCGATGAGGTTTATTTTCAGGTCGTCGGGGTGCACAAATTCGAGCAGAGCGGTGGATTTGGTGGAGACGGCGATATTTTTATTCCATTTTCTACGTTCAAAAAATTGTACAATACCGGCGATAACGTGGGTTGGTTTTCTATAGCCGCCTATGACGATGCCGATGTAATAAAGGTCGAACAAAACATTAAAAATCTTTTGAAGAATATTCATCATGTCCACCCCGACGACGACCGCGCGTTCGGGTCGTTCAATTTGGGTGAGCAGTTCAATAAAATTGTGGGCTTTGCCGATGGTATCACTTTTTTATCGCTCATAGTCGGCATAGCGACGATTTTAGCGGGAGTGATCGGAATTGGGAACATCCTATTGATTTCGGTAAAGGAACGTACTAAAGAACTAGGCGTTCGAAGAGCCTTGGGGGCCACCCCTGCCGAAGTGCGGAACCAGATTATATTGGAATCCGTTTTCTTGACAGTCATAGCAGGTATTATGGGAATCATTATAGGCGCGATAACCTTGTCAATGATCAATACCTTTACGCAAGACATTGATTTCCCCTATACGAATCCGACAGTTCCGATTCCATACGTTCTAGGGGCCTTGGTTATCATGGTAGTACTTGGCACCTTAATCGGACTCATACCCGCCCAGCGTGCAGTAAGCATAAAACCTATAGACGCGTTAAGAGAGGAGTAAAGTTCAAATACAAACAAGTTAATTTCAAATACCAAACACCTCGTAATCAGCGAAAATTAGTGCGACTCGGGTCAGACTTACAACTGGTAATCAGTAATTTTAATCTGTAATCATCAACACTAAACCCTAAACAACAAACAACAAACACCTATTCGAAATGAACAAAATTGTAAAATACATCCTCATTGGAGTTTTAGTGCTTGGCGCATTGTGGGCTGCAGCCTTTTTCATCAAATCAAACAGCAAATCGGCCATAACGTACGAAACCCAGAATCCGTTTATTTCCAATATTGAAAAGAAAACGGTGGCTACGGGCAAGTTGATACCTGAGGACGAAATTGAGATCAAGCCGCAGATTTCCGGTATTATTGAAAAAATCTATAGAGAAGAAGGAGACAAGGTAAAATCCGGTGATCTGATAGCCATGATTAAGGTAGTGCCCAACGAACAGGCCTTAAACCAGGCACGCGGCCGGGTCAGGAATGCCGAACTGGCCTTGAACAATACCAAGATAGAATATAACCGCAACAAAAGCCTGTTCGATAAAGGGGTCATTTCGAGCCAAGATTTCAACACCTTACAGCTTCAATACGATCAAGCTACCCAAGAATTGGAGAATGCCCAAGCGGACTATCAAATTATCCGAAAGGGATCTTCTGGCGGTTCCTCAAGTGCCAATACCAACATTCGGGCTACGGTCGAGGGCACCATCTTGGAAATTCCGGTACGGGAAGGCGATCAGGTCATCGAGAGCAACAATTTTAACGATGGCACCACCATTGCCACTATCGCCGATTTGGGCAATATGATCTTTGAAGGCAAGGTCGATGAAGGCGAAGTCGCTAAACTCGAAGTGGGCACGCCCCTGAAAATCAATCTCGGTGCGGTCGAAGGCAAGGAATTGAATGCCAAACTCCGTTTTATCGCTCCCAAAGGTATAGAGGAGACCGGCGCCGTACAATTTAAGATCGAAGGCGATGTAGAGGTCAACGACGATATTTTTATCCGCGCGGGTTATAGTGCCAACGCATCGCTCGTACTCGAAAAGAAAGACAGTATTTTGGTGATTCCCGAAGCTCTGCTACAATTTGACAAAAAGACCGATAAACCCTACGTCGAGATTGCGGCAGGAGCCGTAGAAGACCAAAAGTTTCTGCGTAAGGATATAGAAATCGGAATTTCCGACGGGGTCAACGTCGAAATTGTCTCCGGTCTCACGGAATCCGATAAGGTAAAAATTTGGAATAAGACCGAGCCCATCAAAAAGGGCGAAGATGAAGAAGAGGAAGTGGAAAGCAGCGAAGAGTAAATACATCGATCAAAAACAATCAAAAAATCAAAAAATGAATTTCAAATTAACCGCTTTACTCCTATTATTTTCAATAGGGGCAGTCACGGCCCAGCAAAAAAAATGGACACTCGAAGAATGTGTGGCCTACGCCGTCGAAAATAACTTGAGCATCGAGCAATACGAATTGGATCTTCAAGATGCGCTGATCGATAAGTCCGACGCCGTTGGAGCTTTTCTGCCAGATGCCAATGCGTCTTTGAGTGCTCAGGGGAACACCGGTCTTTCATTAGACCCCACTACCAACCAACTGGTATCAACAACCATATTTACCGCCAATGGGGGCTTGACCTCTTCCGTGATGTTGTTCGACGGACTTCGCAACATCCATAGGCTCAATCGGGCTAAATTGAACGCCCTCGCCAACCAATATAGATTGGATGATTTAAAGGACGATATCCGCCTTGGCGTTGCCAATGCCTATTTACAAATATTGTCGAACAAAGAAACACTTGTGGTATTCAAGGCCCAGTACGCCATAACCGGGCAAGATCTTAAGCGTACCACCGAACTTGTCAACGCCGGGGTGCTACCCAAAGGTGATTTATTGGAAGTCGAGGCCACTGCTGCAAATTTGGAGCAGCAGATCGTAAACACCGAGAATCTGGTTTTGATATCGACTATTAATCTGGCGCAGTTGCTTCAGATAACGGATTATGAAAATTTTCAGGTAGCGGAGGCCGATTATGAAGTGCCGCCATCGGATATTCTAAACAATTCAGCCAAAGAAATTTTTGCGAAGGCCTTGACCTTTCGAAATGATATTAAACTTTCAAATTCTTATATCGATTTGGCAGTGAAAGACCTTGCCATAGCCCAAGGGGCAAAATATCCCACCTTGGGTGCATTTTTCAATTACAACACGCGCTACTCGGATCAAGAGCGTTTTAATAACATCACAGGAATGTTGGCAGCCGATAGTTTCGGCGATCAACTTTGGATGAACGACGGAATCTCCTACGGTGCGCAAATGAACATTCCCATTTTCAACGGTTTCAGCGTAAGGAACAACGTGAAAAGAGCACAAATAAACGTACAAAAAGCCGAAGTGCAGTTGGAGCAAGACAAACTAGATTTGGAGACGAACATCAATCAGGCCTACGTCGATGTAAAAAACTTCTCAAAAGCCTATTACGCCACCCAGAAATTAGCGGAGGCTAGACGCTTGGCCTATGAATACTCCAAAGAACGTTACGATGTAGGCCTGATGAACGCCTTTGATTTTAGTCAAGCACAGTCCCGCGTAGAAGACGCCGAAGCCGAGGTCGTCCGTACCAAATACGACTATATTTTCAAGATCAAGGTGCTTGAATTCTTTTTTGGGGTGCCGATTGAATTGAATTGACCAAAGGGGGTTAACCGGTTTTTTGGTAGGGGCGCCCAATTTGGGCGCCCCTACCGAAAATTACCTGCTAGGCATTTGATCATTTGCTTGTATCTTTGCCTGACTATGCCTACAATCCTAAACCTAGAGACCGCCACCACGAACTGTTCGGTAAGCCTTGCCAAAGATGGAGAACTCTTGGCCATCAAAGAGCACGATACACCCAACTATTCCCATTCCGAACAATTGCATATTTTTATTCAGGATGTTTTAAAGGATGCCAAGCTAGAGCTTTCCGATTTGGATGCCGTAGCGGTCAGTAAAGGCCCAGGGTCTTACACAGGTCTACGCATCGGGGTGTCCGCGGCCAAAGGATTGTGTTTTTCCTTGCATGTGCCCCTGATTTCGATTCCTACTTTAGAAAATATGGCCTATCAAGTGAAGCGTGGAACTGCCGATTTTAGTATTCCCGTTTTGGACGCCCGACGGATGGAGGTTTATTCCGCTGTATTCGACCAAGACATAAACCAAATCAGAGAAACCAAGGCCGAAATTATCGACGGGAATTCTTTTTCAGAGTTTGTTGAAAATGGGAAGGTACTACTACTTGGCAACGGGGCCGAGAAATGTAAAGAACTCCTGCAGCATCCTAATTTTAGTTTTGCTACTTCTATAGTACCCTCTGCAAGGGAAATGGCGTCGTTATCCTATAAAAAATTCGAAGTAGGCGAATTTGAAAATGTCGCCTACTTCGAACCCTATTATTTAAAGGATTTTATTCTTCAGAAGAAGAAATGAGGTAATTCGCTATTAAGCTCTTAACACATAGTGCTTGACGCTAAGCCTTTAAGCCCTCCCCCTTGACATGCACATCGCGCTGTGGAAACGGAATCTCAATTCCCGCTGCATCAAAACGACTTTTAGTTTCCTCAATCACATAGAAGTGCGCGGGCCAGAACACACTGGTATCCGCCCAAAAACGCAACGTAAGATTTACCGAGCTATCGCCAAGACCATCGACATATACCTCTGGAATGGGTTCCTTTGAAATATTCTCATTGTCGGCACAAATCTGCAGCAGAATATCTTTGGCATTCTTAATATTAGAACCATAGCCGATACCGACCTTGACATTGTCCCGTCGTGCGGATAATGAGTTGTAGTTGATTACATTGTCGTTTGAAAGTTTACCGTTCGGTATTATGGCCACTTGATTGCCGAAGGTGGTAAGCTTAGTGTAGAAAATCGTTATTTCCTTGACCGATCCGTCCACGCCCTGTGCCGAAATAAAATCACCTACTTTAAAAGGTTTGAAGAGCAGGATCAGGACCCCGCCAGCAAAATTGGATAGTGAGCCCTGCAGTGCCAAACCAATGGCAAGACCTGCAGCACCGACAATGGCGATAAGGGAAGATGACTGCACGCCCAGTTGTGTGATAACGAGTACGAACAGCACTATTTTTAATGCGATACTTATAAAGCTCTGTAAAAAAGATTCTAAGGCAAGGTCGTAGTCCTTTTTCTGGAAAAATTTGCGGATCATTTTATTGAGAAATCGAATAATATATAGTCCGATTACAAGAATGAGTAGGGCGACTACGATATTTATGGCAAGCCCAGGTAATGTAGCCCAGGCCCATTCGATTGCTTTATCAATGTGTTCTTGGTACTCTGAAAATTGGTTCATAGAAAATTATTGTTTTTGTAATTCCCGCACTTCGGTGAGAATCTACTCATGTTTATGTAATTCGCTTTGGCTCAATATGCGTCGCCAAAGTGAAGACGGCCAACTTAGTTAAAATCACCTTCGCAATCAAGAAAAGGCCATTAAACTAATGTTAAGGGTGCCGGTCGGATTTGATTTGCGTCAAAACTTCTTCTATTCGTGTTATCGGCAGTTGGCAAGTGCCGAGTTGACAGACATACATCAATGTCCGTCCTTCGACATATCTATCCTGATAAAGCGATAGCCCACTGCCTTTTTCCGTAGCCGCCAAAATGCTGTTTGGCAAATATTGGCTACGAATTTCGCCTGCTTTTTTCTTATAGTCGTCACCGACAATGGCAACCTCATAGAAGGGATTATCAAAGAACAGGGCTAATTGCATCCAATTGGCATGGTTTTGAGCGTTTTTCTTAAAATTTTCTTGAACGTTTTTCAATAGCTGCAAGGCTGTGGATTCATAATCGGCCTCCGAGAAGAACCTGGAAAGCTTAAAAAGGTTTTTCGCCATAGTGGAATTCGATGCTGGCACCACATTATCGGTAATTTCAATAGTCCTTCGGATGACATAATCGTCCTTTTTCGATGTGAAGAAAAACATGCCGCTCTTTTCGTCGAGAAAATGGACATGGCAATAATGAGTCAAGTTTAACGCATGTTGTAGCCATGTTTCATCGTAGGTCACTTCATATAATCCGATAAATCCCTCGATAACGGATGCGTAGTCCTCGAGATATCCGTTGATCGTGCTTTTGCCGTTTTTATGATTGTGGAAAAGTCCGCCATCCTCTTTTATTAGATTTTTAAGGATGAAATCGGCATTTTTTAAAGCCAATTCCAAATAAGCAGGATTTTCGAGATAGCGATAGGCATCCGTCAGGCCTTTGAGCATAAGGCCGTTCCAAGAGGTCAATATTTTATCGTCGAGCCTGGGCCGGTTTCTCTTGTTGCGTTCATCCTTTAAAATTAGCAGACAATCATCAACGATCTTATTTAATTCGTCCTTTGGAATACGGTATTGCTTTGCAATTTTTTCTTTGGATGCATTGCGGATGAGCACATAATTACCATCTTCCCAAAAACCATAATCATTAATATTGAACGCATCCTTAAAAATATCGAGATGGCTTCCTAAAAGTTGTTTCAGTTCTTCTTCCTTCCAGACGTAGTAGGCGCCTTCATGGAGCTCGCCATTCTCGTTCAGACTATCCGCATCCAAAGAAGAATAAAATCCGAAATTTTCCGACATCAGTTCTTGTTGTACGAAGGCGATGGTCTTTTCTGCCGTTTCCCGATATAGTTCATTTTTGGTCGCGGCATAGGCTTGGGCATAAAGACTGATCAATTGCCCGTTATCATAGAGCATTTTTTCAAAGTGGGGTACGTGCCATTTGGTATCGACGGCATAGCGGGAAAATCCACCGCCCACATGATCGAAAATACCGCCCCAGGCCATTTTGGTCAATGAAGTGTTCACATAATCTAGGAGGGTATCGTCTTTTTGGGTAGTGCCATAATGCAGTAAAAAGTTGAGGTTGACGGGCATCATAAACTTCGGGGCACGATTGTACCCGCCCATATCGGAATCGAAATAGCGGGACCAATCCTTAACGGCCTCGTCCATTTTTTCGAGAGTGAAACTATCCGGATGGTCTACCTGTTCTATGAGATTGACGGCCTGTATGCCCTCGGCCATATTTTGTGCGTAGCCTACTATTTTTTTAGGGTCGTTTCGGAATAGCTCTGATAATTGGTGCAAAACCTGTATCCAATTATCCTTTTTCACAAAAGTGGCTCCCCAAAACGGACGCCCATCCGGTAACGCGACGATGTTCAAGGGCCAGCCTCCGCTACCGGTCATCATCTGCAGGGCATCCATATAAATATGATCTACATCAGGTCTTTCTTCACGGTCTACCTTGATATTGATGAAGCTTTCGTTCATCGTTTGGGCGACTTCCACATCCTCGAAACACTCATGTTCCATCACATGACACCAATGGCATGCCGCATATCCGATACTGATGAGTAAAAGCTTGTTCTCTTTCTTTGCCTTGGCCAATACTTTGGGATTCCAAGGCATCCAGTTCACTGGATTGTGGGCATGTTGCAAGAGATACGGACTCGTTTCGTCGATAAGGGCATTGGTATAGTTGTGATTCATAGTGCCGTATTTTTAAAAGGAAAATTGAAAGCGTAAAAAAAGCGTCTACCTAAAGGCAGACGCTTTCACTCCTCGTATCATGTCAAAGTTGAAATGACACATAAAGCATGGTGCAAAAGATGCATTGAATTATGTGTAGGTTTTAGCTTGACATGACACTAGTATCGGAAAGGATTAGTTCACTTCAAATGTGATTTTTGCGTTCACCCGATAATTGTTCATCTTTCCGTCTTTTACCGTAGCACTTTGCTCGTTGATATAAACGGATTTAATGTTCTTTACGGATTTCGAGGCATGGTCGACCGCATTCTTCGCGGCATCTTCCCAGCTTTTGTCCGAATTCGCCAATACTTCTATAACTTTTAAAACTGCCATAATATATTTGTTTTAGATTTAGCCCAATATACCAAATTAAATGGGGAATTGTGAACGGAAAGCCTACTAAAATGGCCTCGTTTTAAGTTTTATATTCATTCCATCTAGAAATCCATAAAAAGGCGGGAAGCCATAAGGGGGATGGCACTTCCGATAGCGGAATTTACAGGTGTCTAACGTTTCCCTCTCCTGATGCCCCGATAGTATCCCCCTAGGTCGGTACTTGAATTTAAATTTGAACTTGCGCTTGTTACCCGTTAAGCGCGACCACTTCGTTCACCTTATCGCCCATCATGTTCTTGAGCATGGTCTCAATACCGTTTTTCAACGTAAAAGTAGAGGACGGGCATCCGCTACAGGCCCCCTGTAGAATTACATTGACCGTTTTGCTATTCGATTCATATGATTGAAAAAGGATGTTGCCGCCATCGCTTGCTACCGCAGGTTTTACATATTCCTCCAAAATATCGACGATTTGCTGCGAGATATCGTCGAGTTCGACCGTTTCCGCCGCAGGAATGTTTTTTGCATCGGAAGCCTGTGGGACAGCCTCTTCGGAAACTACTTCTTTACCATCGGCCAAATAATTGCGGATGAATTCACGGAGTTCCAGCGTTATATCGTCCCATTCCGCCATATCGTATTTGCTGACTGAAATATAGTTGAGATCGATAAAAATTTCTTTTACAAAAGGAAAATGGAAAAGTTGTTTTGCCAATTCCGAGTTTTTGGCCTCGTCGATGTTCTTGAACTCGAATGCCGTAGGCACTATAGCCCTGTTGGCGACAAATTTCATCACGGCCGGGTTGGGTGTCACCTCTGCATACACGGTTACCCCAACTTTTTGCAAAGGAACCTCTTCGAGAACTACCGGTTCACCTGCGTTGAGATATTCGACCAGCTGCTGGGCGACTTCGTCCTTAACATCGTCCCATTCGACAATATCGAAACGCTCCAAGCCTATAAAATTGCCCGAGACATATACGGTTTTGATAAAGGGAAGATGGAACAGCTGCTGCGCCAAAGGGGAATTTTTGGCCTCGTCAATGTTCTTGAACTCATAGTTTTTGCCTTTCGTCAAAAAATGGTTCGTCTCGAACTTTAAAATGTTCGGATTATTAGTTTTGACAACGGTGATATTAAACTCTTTCATGGCTTCCTTTTCGGTTTGGAGCAAAGGTACAAAGTAATTCAGAGATTGTTTTGAAACGGCTGCTCAAAACAATCGGAAAATAGATAGCTGTTTTTTAAACCTACTGGTATTTCGCGAAAAAGTCTACCTGATTCCCAGTATATATGAATATACTATTGTTGTAATTCGTTCGTTATACTTTATATTTAACCGATGCAATAAGTAAACCATTGAACTGGTCTTTGGTACAAGAATAACTTGAGACACGTTCATATCTCCCGTTTTTAGATGAAAAATCGTTTTTTAGTACTACTCGCATTTCTGGCCTTTGGTGCCCGTTCTCTTGCCCAAGAAGGTATACCCGTTTATTTTGATTACCTATCTGACAACTATTATCTAGTCTACCCGTCGATGGCGGGTATCGGCGAGGGTACGAAAATCAGGGCTACGGCCAGAATGCAATGGTTCAGCGTAGAGGACGCTCCCAATCTGCAGACCATAAACGTCAATTCGCGAATTGGGGAAAGCAACAGTGGGGTAGGGGCTATAATCTTTAACGATGCCAATGGGTACCATGCACAAACAGGACTCAAACTGACATACGCCCATCACTTGAAATTAGGCGGCGATGCGCGCAGCTTAAACCAGCTTTCGTTTGGAATCAGTCCGACGTATCTTCAAAGCAGTCTTGATGAATCGGAGTTTCAATCGGCTTTACCCGACGATGCCATTTCCGGGATAAAATTAAGCGAAAGCTACTTTAACACCGATATCGGGTTTTCGTATAATCTAATGGAATTTTATGCCCATCTTGCCATTAACAATCTATTGAGCAGTAAGCGCAACCTTTACCGCTACGGAAAGGCGAACGATAACATTCCGGTCATAGATAACCTACGTCGTTACTTGGTTTCCGTCGGTTATATCTTCGGAAAACAAGAATGGCAGCTAGAACCTTCGGTCTTGTTCCAAATGACTGAATTTACCAAGGAAAAGACCATCGACCTCAACGCCAAAGTATACAAGGATGTAGATTTCGGTCGTATCTGGGGCGGACTTTCGTACCGCCGGAGTTTTGACGGTGCCCAGTTCGCTACCGGCGACAGTTTCGGCGAGCAACGTTTGCAACTGTTTACGCCCATCGTAGGGGCCAATATCGGAAATTTTATGGTTTCCTATAACTACTCGTACCAGACCGGTGATATCCGTTTTGACAGCGGTGGTTTTCACCAAATTACGCTCGGCTATGATTTCGGGCAGAGCGAGAGACGCTACGATTGTTATTGTCCCGCGGCGCAGTAGTACGCTACCCTTTGCGCCAATCGATATCCATTTCCATTTTTCTATTGAACGTTGTTTTTGCGAAACATTTTAAAAGGTGAAATGTGTCTCTTTATGGTTTCCTGAACCTTGTTTGGAAACTCCTCATACATACAATTACATCATAGATTTCTGAAACGCCTGACTGAACCCTATTTCGAATACTTTTAGGTGAGTTCAAGATGTTTTGTGCTTTGGTTTACAGTAAAACTTCCTACCAACTAAGAAAACAGTATTTCAACCAAAATCCATACTAAAACCCGACTCGCATTCGTTACTACCTAAACCCTCTAAGGTATATTGATGAATCATCCCGTTCGAATTATAACTTTTCTATTTTTCATTTTCACGATTATACTTGCCTGCACGAAGAGCGTGGATTTTAAGACCGAGGTGGAGTTCGAGGTTACCGTGGAACACAATGCCAAGGGCTATATCGACGAGGACCTGTCCACCACGATAACTGTTGTGCCGGAAGCGGTGCTCGAGGAGTTTTCCTATTCGTACTCATATACCGTTTCAAAAGGAGAGGGACATTTTAGGAATAGGTCGGGAGACATATTGCCGCAGGACGAGAATCTTGCGCTGAACCCGTTTTCCGCCTCGATACTATACGTCGGTTCCGGAGCTGGGGAGCATCTCGTGAAGGTAATTGCAACGGATAACTATGGCTTTATAGAGGAAGCCGAGCTTAATTACAATATCAATGACATCCCGGTAGTATGGACGGCCAATGCCGCTGTAGTTCAAGTCGAACCCGGCAATGCAGTTGCCATTACCCTCGTGCTAGAAAACGGTGGAGAAGGAGTAGATGTTTCTTTCGAAAGCAGATTTTCGCTCGCATCGGGCTCGGGTACGCTGACGGCACTTTCCACTATTGATACGGGTATCTCACAAGAATTTAGCTCTATCGAGCCCGGTACATATTCCTTAAGTTTCACACCCGATGCTTTAGGCATTTCGGAGTTGGTTTTTTATTTAAAGGATAGCAATGGCCAAGAGCTAAAAACTTCGGTAAAGTTTGATGTAGTGGAGGATATCGTGGATACGGTTGCCCCCGAAATTAGTCTTTTGGGAACTAATCCGCAGCAGCTTTTATTGAATACTATGTACACAGAATCCGGCGCCACGGCTCTCGATGCCCTCGACGGTGACTTGACCGATCAAATCGTAATCGATGCTTCCGCGGTCAATACTACCCAAGAAGGAAGCTATGAGGTGATTTATACCGTTTCCGACGAAGAAGGGAATACCGCTATCGTTACACGTACCGTTATTGTATCCAGTAGCAATGTCAATGTACCCGTTACCGGTATCAACGTCCTTCCTGCAACGGCAAGTATAGCAGTTGGTAGTACACAACAGTTGACTGCTTCAATAACACCAAATAACGCCACTGAACCGGGTGTTCAATGGAGTTCGAACAATACGGCGGTCGCCACGGTGAACGGCAATGGGCTTGTGACGGCGGTTGATGCGGGCGATGTTACAATCACCGGTGCTTCTGTAGAGGATGGTTCGATAATGGATACGGCAACGGTTACCGTTACCGTTGTTGATACATCGGTACCCGTTACTGCCATTGCCGTCAATAGTTCTCGCCCTAACATACTCGACAACGAAACGGAACAATTTACGGCTGTTGTAAGTCCGATCAATGTCACCAACACTGAAGTTACATGGAGCTCCAGCAACACCGGCGTCGCAACCGTTAACGCCTCGACGGGCTTTGTAACCGCAGTTTTAGCCGGTACAGCGAATATAGTTGCCACTGCCACTGACGGTTCGGGCGTGTCAGGTTTTAAACAGATTACCGTGACCGCTACCCTAATTCCGGTATCTACGATTACGGTTACCAGGGATCGAAGCAATATACTCGATAACGAAACCGAACAATTTACTGCGGTCGTGGCACCATCGAATGCCACAAACGCTACGGTAACTTGGAGCTCAACCAATCCATCAGTCGCAACGGTAGATCAGTCTACGGGTCTGGTCTCTGCGGTTTCAGCCGGTACAACGAACATAGTCGCCGCGACAATCGACGGTTCGAACGTTACAGGTTCTGCGGGACTTACGGTTACGGCCTCGCCAATACTGGTTACCGGAATTACGGTTTCAAGTGTCCGAGCCAGTATTCCTGATGATGAAACGGAACAGTTCACCGCGATTGTGGTCCCTTTCAATGCCGATAACGCCACCGTAACATGGAGTTCCAGTAATACGGGCGTTGCGACGGTCAATATTTCTACAGGTCAAGTTACGGCCATTGCCGCTGGTGTCACGAACATTATTGCCACGGCGACCGACGGTTCAGGGGAGACGGGCTCCAAAGAGCTTGAGGTTAGCTCTCCACCTTCAACCAGTTTTGATTCTGACACAGGTATTTATACTGCTCCTCCAGGATCAACAGTAACCGTGGAAATGATCGGTGAGCAACTGGAAGGAGGAGGAAACGCAGCTTTGCAAGTTCACGATGACAATAACCAACAACTAATTGCTTTGGGATATACTTGGCTGGTTCCAACAGGCGACTCCTATGACACGATTGACACGGACACTTTCACCATGCCAGCTAATGGACAGGTCAGGTTTAACGGCATACATAGCGGCAATTCTTACAGTAACATAAAGATAGAAAATAATCAAGGGGGTACTCAAACGACCTTTATGTCAAATTCTCTTTCAATTCCTAGATAAATTGAGTTTGGTTAATTAATCCAATGGTAAAATGGCAACTCTTTGTTATTCGAAACTAGTTGTGAGAACATTTCTTCCAAAAATTAACCCTTCTTTTAAACAAGAACTATTTGGATTTGTCGAATGACAATAGGGAAAGGAAATTACTCCCACCCAAACCCTCGCTCCCCGGCCTGCTTCACAATAGCTTCTAACATAGCGTTCTCCAGTTCACCTTTTGAACCTTCCTTTTGGTTTTTGGCGATAAAGGCATCTCGTTGGGCGTTGACTTCACGAATTTCCTTTTGGATTTGGGTGCGCTCTGATTTTTTCTCTTGGATGTAGGATTCAATTTCGGCGGTCGGTTTATCCTTTAAATCTTCCGGTAAATCCTTCTTGTCGATTTTGGCCACTTCAAAATCGGCATCCTCCGAAGCATCCACCAAATCCCACTGCTTGTTTTTGTAAAGGCGCGAACTTTTGCTGACGGCACGTTTGACGGCTACGGCCTCCTCCATTTCATAGGCATTGGCATCTTGATCGGATTGCATCTGCATTTTCGAATCTCCCAGCGCCCCGTACGAAATATAGGTGGTGTTCAGTTTTTTGTTCAATCGAATGATGACCTCGTCATAGGGCGTATCGATATGAACGACTTGGCGGTTATGATCGATGGCGATATATTCGCCGCCGGTCAGGGCGGCCCCGTTTTTCCAATAGGTGTCGATACCTTGCTCGTAGTTACCACAGAAAATGGTATTTACTATGACATCTTTTTCATTGGCGTTGGTAACGGCATCCTTATAATTCAAACTTCCCTGATCGAAAGGTTCGTTACCGGCAATAAAGATCATTTTTAGGTTATCTGGGTTTTGGCCCCAATCCAACTGCTTCAACGAGGTGTGTATGACCTGTCCGCAATATTCCTCCCCGCCATTGGTCGCAAGGGAAAAGAGTTTTTCGGAAATTTCATCCAAATCGCCACTAAAGT
>RCMY010003217.1_pt1 | contig 15313 bp, 16 predicted proteins | sample 2041341 | NCBI WGS metagenome assembly RCMY01 (sample SAMN09708234, study PRJNA481090) | Marine sediment metagenome, whole genome shotgun sequencing project.
TGATATTGATGGGTTCAGCGTCAAGCAGGCCGTTCTCGGCAAGGCGCACTGACGCTGGCATAGTGGGCCTATGGCAAGGAAGTGCAACGCGGCTGAGGGCGGCCTGCTTGGCGCCCTTCGGGTCAGCCATGGAGCGGCCCATTGCTGCGTTGTTTCCTCTCGACATAGGCCCAACTATGGCTTCGAGAAAACGCCTTGCACTGGGCCGCTCCATGGCTGACTGAACCCGTCAATATCACCTCGACAGAGTACTAGCCGTCGCGACCAACGAGCGCGCGGTGCGCTTGTGGCAACGGCTCGGTTTTTTCGTGGTCGGCACGCTTCCGGGTGCCTTCCGTCATAAGCGCCTCGGCTATGTCGACGCGCACGTCATGTACAAGACGCTCGTCACCTGATCCCGTCGCAGCGAAACGGCTTGACGCAGAAAACATGATCACTTTCGATTTCCTACTGACCTCGCTCATCGTCGTGCTGATCCCCGGCACGGGTGTGGTTTTCGCCGTGTCGGCGGGGCTTGTTCATGACAAGCGCGCCAGCGTGTTTGCCGCGCTCGGTTGCTCCGTCGGCATCGTGCCGCATCTGCTCGCCAGTGTGTTCGGCCTCGCCGCCATTCTGCATACCAGCGCGGTCGCGTTTCAGGCGCTCAAGTTTGCGGGCGTCGCCTATCTGTTCTATCTCGCCTGGATGACCTGGCGCGAGACGGCAGCATTCCATGCCGATTCAACCCCATCGGCGACGACTGGCGGACGCCTCGTGCTCAAGGCGATATTGATCAATCTGCTGAATCCGAAGCTGTCGATATTCTTTCTCGCGTTCTTGCCGCAGTTCGTTCGCCCGGACGCGGTTACGCCGCTACGCGATCTCTTTGCACTGAGCATTCATGGCGATGACTTTTGGCGTGTTCGTCATCTACGGGCTGCTCGCCGATATTTTCCGCAGCGCCGTACTCGAATCGCCGCGCGTGCAAAACCTGCTGCGCCGCAGTTTCGCGGGCGCCTTCGCCGGTCTGGGGCTCAATCTGGCGTTGTCGGAGCGATGACATGCGCGTCCAGCGCACTATCAACACGTGCCGTCATGTCGCAAAACATCGAGGGAAAACGAATGAGGGATGTTGCAATTTCGCGCGAGCCGGTCGAACTTTACAAAGTGCTGAAGTTTGAGGGGCTGGTGGGCAGTGGCGGAGAGGCGAAAACGGCGGTGTCCGACGGGCGGGTGCGCGTCAATGGCGAGGTCGAGACGCGCAAGCGACGGCAGATCGTCGCCGGCGACACGATCGAATTCGCCGGCGAGACGCTGCGCATTCTGCGTGCGCCGACGGGGTGAAGGAGACGCGCGACGGCTTCAGTTCGCTCCGGCGTTGACGTTGGATTCGGCTTCCGGTGGCGGTGTTACCGCGGCCCACAGCGTCATCGTTGGCCGATGAGTTGGCCGATCATCGTCCGCGTTGTTTTGCGGCCGCTCGTTGGTGAGTGGGGTGGCCGGCGGGTTGGGGTCTCCGTAGGCGCTCGCGATGGCGCGCGTGTCGAGCGGTGGCAGGCCGTGACGCACACGGGCGCGCGTGCATTGGTCGCTGCCCAGCGCCACTTCGCGGCAGCAACTTGGGTGCTGGCCGTGAATCGAGCAGGCGGCGTCGACGCCGGGCGTTCCGGCCAGCGCGATGCAGTACGGCGTGTTGCTCGACGTGCCTTTCATGGCGACTTCATGCAGGCGTAGCGTTTCGGTCAACTCGACCGGCACCGTGCCGGTTTCGCAAGCCGTGGTTTCCGACCAATGAAAGGCAATCCGGTAGGAGGCGCAGCACACGCCGCAGCCGATGCACGCATTTGCCATGATGACGAACCAACTCGATAAGATGCCGAAAAGGGCGGACCTGCAGCCGGGCGGCCGCGTCCGTGCAACACTGCGAGTGCAGTGCGAGCGAGAATATACTGCGCCGGATTCCGGAAAGAAAGATCCGGCGGAAATTTGTTACCACCTTTCCTGGGCGCTAGGCTTTAGCGAGAGATGATGGAGGAAACCATGTGGCCGAATCGTAAATTGCTGGATCTGCTCGATATCGAGCTTCCGATCATTCAGGCGCCGATGGCGGGCGCGTGCGGCGCCGCGCTGGCGAGCGCGGTAAGCGCCGCGGGCGGTCTTGGTTCGCTGCCGGGTGCGCTGCTCGACGCGGCCGGGCTGCGTGCCGAGTTCGACGCATTTCGGGCGAAAACCGCCAAGCCGGTCAACATCAACTTCTTCTGCCATACGCTGCCGGCGCCCGATGCCGACCGGCAGGCGGCTTGGTTGGCGCGTCTCGCCGCCTACTACAGCGAGCTTGGACTGGATGCGTCCCAGGCGCCGCCGATGGCGATTCGCACGCCGTTCGACGACACAATGTGCGCGGTTGTCGAGGAGATCCAACCGGCGGTGGTGAGCTTCCATTTCGGCCTGCCCACGCCGGAATTGCTCGACCGCGTCAAGGCCGCTGGCTGCCGTGTGATGAGCACCGCCACCACGGTGGAAGAAGCGCGCTGGCTGGAGGATCGCGGCTGTGACGCGATCATCGCGCAAGGCCTCGAAGCCGGCGGACACCGGGGCATGTTCCTCTCCGACGCCGTCACCTCTCAGGTCGGCACCTTTGCGCTGGTGCCGCAGGTGGTGGATGCGGTCAAGGTGGCGGTCATCGCTGCCGGCGGGATTGCCGATGGTCGCGGCATTGCGGCGGCGTTTGCGCTTGGCGCGGCGGGTGTGCAGATCGGCACCGGGTATCTGTTCACGCCGCAATCCTTGATCAGTCCGCTGCATCGCGCGGCGCTACGGTCCGCCCGCGAAGACCAGACGGCGCTGACCAATGTGTTCAGCGGCCGGCCGGCGCGCGGGTTGATCAACCGCATCGTGCGCGAGGTCGGGCCGATGTCGGTTGCTGCGGCGCCGTTTCCCACCGCCGGCAACGCGCTGGCAGCGCTCAAGTCGACTGCCGAAGCGGCCGGCAGCGCCGATTTTTCGTCGCTGTGGTCGGGGCAGGCGGCACGCCTGGGGCGTGAAGTTGATGCGGCTGATTTGACCCGGCAACTGGCGGCGGATGCGCTGCAGCGGCTCGCGTCGTTGGGCACGTCCGCGTAGAACGTGCATCATTCAAAAGACCTGACAAGAGGAGGTCGCGTGAAGCGGTTTCTGGCAGTTCTGTGCCTGGTGCTGGGCGGCTGTGTCGGCATTCCCGACACGGTCGAGCCGGTCAAGAATTTCAATCTGCAGCGCTATCTGGGCACCTGGTACGAAATCGCGCGGCTCGATCATTCATTCGAGCGTGGTCTGTCACGCGTGACCGCGGAGTACAGCCTGCGCGATGACGGCGGCGTGAAGGTGATCAACCGAGGCTACAACGCGGCGGAGAAGAAATGGAGCGAAGCGGAAGGGAAGGCGTACTTCGTTGACGATGAAGATACCGGCTATTTGAAGGTGTCCTTCTTCGGGCCGTTCTACGGCGCCTATGTCGTCTTTGAACTGGATGAAACGGATTACCAATACGCGCTCGTTTCCGGTCCGGATACCTCGTATTTGTGGATTCTGGCGAGAACGCCGACGCTCGATCCGGCCCTTCAACGCGCGCTCATTGACAAGGCGAGGGCGCGGGGCTTCGATACCGACAAGCTGATCCATGTCGATCACAGCGCCGTGCCCTGAGAAAGTCTGAAAAATCGGCTCGGACATTGTTGCGCCGGCTTGCCGAACTGGCGTGCGCATCGAACGTTGCGGTTCCTTTTGCGGCACGGCGACTCGCAACAACGCCCACTACCAACAACAACAACAACAATCAAACACACCATGCAGCCGACAAACGATAAGTCCCGAACGGCACTGGTTCTGACCGGCGGCGGCGCGCGCGGCGCCTATCAGGCGGGCGCGCTGGCAGCGTTGGCCGAAATCTGCGGGTCGGGGCCGATGCCTTTTTCCATTCTCCATGGCGTCTCGGTCGGCGGCTTGAACACGATCGCACTGGCGTCGTTGGCGCCCGATTTCAATCGCGGCGCGTGTTGCATTCGCGATTTCTGGCGCGGCCTGGAAACCCGCAAGGTGGTTGGCAGTGGTCTGGGCGCCTCGACAAAGGCGCTCGCCAGACTGCTGCGCCCACTGTATCTCCACCGCTGGGGCAAACTCGAGGGCGAGCCGTACTACATATTCGATACCGCTCCGATGCGTGAAGCGATCAGCGCGACGATTGACACGACCAAAGTCCATCGGGTGATCGAGCAAGGGATGCTGCATGCGGTCAGCGTGAGCTGTTCCAGCTACACCACGGGTTCCAGCGTCACCTTCTTTGATGGCGCGGCGCACCTACCCGAATGGGCGCGCGTGCGACGTGAGGGCCGCCGAACGATTCTCGATGTTTCGCATGCGATGGCCTCGGCTTCACTGCCCTTTCTGTTTCGTCCTGTCGAAATCGCGAACGAATATTTTGGCGACGGCACCCTGCGTCAGACCTCGCCGCTGGCGCCCGCGATTCACGTCGGCGCCGATCGTCTGCTCGTCATTTCAACGCGCGACCCACTGGGCACGGACCAGGTGGAGTCGACGCGCTGCACGAAGACGCCGCTGTTTGCCGATCTCGCCGGCTATACGCTCGATACCATCTTCCACGACAGCGCCGATTCCGACATCGAGCGATTGGGGCGCCTAAACGCACTCGTCGCGTCGATGTCGGCTGAGCAGCGTGACGCCTCTGCGCTGAAGTCGATCGACACGCTGCTGCTGGCGCCTTCAAAGAGTCTGCGCCTTATCGCGAGCGAGCATGAAAACATGATGCCGATGCCGTACCGCGCGATCCTGCGCCGGGAGCAATCCGGGCAGGCCGCCGGCCGAGTGGAGAGTTATCTGATGTTCGAACCGCCTTATCTGAACGCTTTGATCGATCTCGGCTATGCCGACACCTTGGCCAGAGCGGACGACGTGCGCCGGTTTCTCGATCCCGCGCGTAGCGTAGAAGAATCCTTCTAAACAAAAAAAGAGCACTACAACGCCAAGCGGTCAAATGCCGTTTTGACGATGATGAGCCACGTGTGATCCCGGATTCGGCGACGTTGCGTCAGCGCTGTGCGTGCTCTCGCGTCGATAGATGAAAATCCGCGCCGGCGGCAGGTTGCTCCATACCCGCCCGCCGAAATGCGCGACAAGGCCGATGCTGCGGCAAAGGCCTTCATCAAGTGGCGGGCGCGCGCCGTAGGTGAACTGCACGAAAATGCCGTCCGGACGCAGTGCTTCAAAGGCGGATTGAACAATCTCGCCTCGAACGTGTGACGGCATCGACAGAAGCGGGAGACCGCTGACCACCGTGCCAAGATCCATGATTCCGAGTGTTCTGATCGACTGAGCCGCGCAGTTCTCGATCCGCACGCCAGGGAATTTTTCGCCAAGCCGCCGACAGAACGCCGTGTTCATTTCAAACAGCGTCAGGTCTGCCGCGGCGACACCCCGATCGAGGATGGCACGGGTGATCTTGCCGGTTCCCGGGCCGAATTCCACGACATTGCCGCTGCCGGGGTGGATTTCACGCGTCATCGCCACCGCCAATGCGCGCGAGGACGGCACCACCGCCGAGATTTCGCGGGGGCGCTGCAAGAGCTGTGCAAAGAAAAACGAAAGGTCGTGTGCCATATATCCAGTGTCGCGGCTGCGAACGATCAGGCCAGGGACGTTTCTACCCGCCCGCAGGGCAGATGATCCTGAAAACGGCAATTGACCGCTTGTCGCTCTGGTGAAGATATTGATTGCAGCGCAGTTTATTCCTTCGACAAGACTTACGCGTTGGGTGTGTGCGCTACACGCCCGATTGCACGACTGGCGAGCCCTCGGTTCGGCCCCGCTTTCGTCATCTTCGATCGCTTTACCAGCATCCTCGTCTTCCTCATGTTGCGTTTCAAAGCACAGTCGCAATTCGACCGATGCGGCAACGAATGTGCGGATCGTGTCAAAAAGGGATGTTGATTCATTCCGGTGGATCACCGACGTTAAGTGTGATGGCAAAGCCTGCCATCGACATTCAGCCCCCTCGAACCCGTCGCATGCCCCGCGATACTGCGCATCGTAAAGCACGATTCGCGCCTCACGTTGCGAAAGATCATCCCGATATTGTCGCGACAGGCCGACGGACAGCGCCAGCAGCCCGGCGAGCGGCAGCGCGAGGCCATGCCGGTTGGCATCATCCGGGAAATGGCGGCTGAGCACGTGTCATTGTGGTGAAGAGTTTGTTTACATTGAGTTGTTTAGGCTTTACGAGACTCGCCCGTCAAGTGAGTACGCTACACGCTGGACTGCACGACTGCAGGGCCATCCGGCTGCATTGATCGTCGCTCATGGGCCACACCTGCGGCCGCCTCGCGCCTAGCTTTGCGGCCCACCGCTCACTACCCAAGATCGCCTTTCGTCTTCATGTCATCGTGCGCGTCGCCATGACCGTCCGGTTGAACGCACCCATCATCTACGGTGCATATCCACCACCGTTGCCGAGTTCTGTCGGCTGTGACGCGATTTATCCATGATTTCATACGGGTAGCACCATGGCACGGCATTTGCGTATCTGTTTGTGTGTCTCCTGGTCATCGGTCCCATTCAATGCGGCAGGTCATATGTCAAAAAAGCGCGCGGCGCCACGCCATGAAACCCTCCGAAGCGATTCCGATGAAGCCGGTCCCGCACGCGGAGACGACCGCGCCGTACCGGCCACTGTGGGCACCGACAACGCGGTCGACGACCAGAAGCCCAAGTCGAGGCCGAGTGATCAGCGGCCTTTACCGCGATTTCTGCGATGACGGCAGATCGAACGAATCCAGGCATCAACAAGATTTTTTACAGGCGGAAGCCTGCCCAGTCCCTCGAAAAGGAGCGTCTCATGTTGAAAATCATATCCCCTCGTTCGGCCGTTCTCTCGGCATTCCTGATCTCCGGCGCGATGGCGTTTCCCGCCGTAGCCCAGACACCGTCTGATCAAGCCGCAACGCCGGTTATCGAAGATGTCATTCTGTTCACGGAAGTGGACTACTCCCCGATCAGCCTCGCAAGCAACATCATGAAGGCCGACGCCTACACGATCGGCGGCGAGAAAATCGGCGATGTTTCCGACATCGTGCTCGATGAAAATGGCCGAGCCATTGCGGTCACAGTCGGCGTCGGTGGCTTTCTCGGAATGGACGAAACGAATGTTGCCATCCCCATGAGCAAGGTGTCGTTGGAGCGGGACGGGTCCAGCTTGAAGGTCATCGCAGATGTCACCAAGGAAGAGGTGAAGAAGGCTGCCAAGGCGGACTAAGCGGCACGATGCTTCACGCCGGCGGCGGGCAGGATGACGCCTGTCGCCTGCGCCTCGTGTTGGTTGGCATCGGACCGAGTTCGCATCGAGCTACCGGATCGCCAACATGAAAAGACCGATGACCGAGTTCGTGCCTGACACGATCTGGCTGAAAGCGTACCCGGCGCATTATTCGGGTCTCAATTTCACGGCGCGTATCTGCGCGACGAAGGATTCACGGTGTTTCTGGTCGAGCAGAACGTGCACCTCACGCTCGACCATGCCTATGTGGTCGTCCGAGGCTGGATCCGACGTGCAGGGCCAGCGCGGGAAATAGCCGCCAATGTGAGGAGACGCACGAGGCCTTTTCCCGGACGCTGAGCGGCCGCGCCGCGCGCATCTATTTGTGCCCGTGCTTCGCTCGTGTGTAGGTGCCGACGAGCCGATTCATGCCGAGGATATGCGGCTCGACCTTTTCGAGAAACTCGGCGAGTTTGAGGCCGTCCGGCAATGCGGGTTCGACGTCGAGCGCGAGAATCCAGAAATAGTAGTGATGCAGGCCATGCCCCTCGGGCGGCATCGGGCCGCCATAGTCACGGCGATCGAAGTCGTTCCAGCCGCTGGCAAACTCGCTGACCCCTTCGTGCAACTTATGAACGCTCGGCGGGATGTTGTAGAGCACCCAGTGGACGAAACCATAGGTGCCGCGGCGCGACACCCGCGGCGCGTCGGGGTCATGGCAGAACAGCGCGAACGAGCGTGTGCCTTCGGGCGCGTCACGCCAGAACAGCGCCGGGGACACGTCCTCACCTTCGCCGGTGTGTTTGGCGGGGATGGCGGCGCCTGCCTCGAACGCCGAACTTGTAAGCGTCATCGTGGATAGTGCGAATGCCATGTCGGTCTCCCATGTGGTAAGCGACAGAGTACTAGAGAAGCAATCCCTCCGGCGTCGGTGTAGCCAGCCGTCGCATGTTCGTCGATTGTCGGCTGAGCTTCTCCTGATTTTTCGATCGACGCGCTTACCCGCACCTCCGGCCCCGCTCCCGGCCGGCGAGGGGAGCATTCGCCAATATCAGGCGTCGCTCCCGCGATGAGTGCGCGCCCGGGTGAGCGCGCACTCATCGCAACAGCGGAATCAACCCGAGCAGGCCGAAAAGGATCAGATAGAAGGCCACGATGTAGTTGAGCAGCCGTGGCCATATCAGGATGGCAATGCCCGCCAGGATTGAAACGAGCGGCGGAAAATAGATGGTTTCCATCGGAGCAGGTCCTCTCGTCGGTGGCAGGGTCGGGGTCTCGGCGTCGCGTTCGTTCATGGTGCGCAAGCGCGCTCGCTATCGGTTCGATCACGAGCAAGATGCGCGCCAGCAGCGCGCGCTTGTTCAGCACCGGGCCGGGCGGCCTACGTCATGCGCGCGAGCGCCATAATGGTTGTTTTCAGCCACTGCATTGTGGAATTGAACCAGCCGCGAGGGTCGACCAAGACCATGGCACGCCGTGAGGCGACGTCACGATGCGAGGTCGGCACGTGGAACATGCCGGCGCGCGCCCATCCTGGCACCGGCAGCAAATCGTCGCGCGCGGCTGGCACGACACTTGCTCAAACACGCTTGATGATCCCACCGGTGATGGCGGCTGCTGTCGCTACGCATGAGCGGAAACGTAACGCTGTGGCGAAGCCCAATAGTCGAGCGGGAGCATCAAATCGTTTGCTTTCACGTTGGCGATCGACTTTGCACAAATCGTCCGGCGCGCAACGCCAACGTTCGGACATCGGCGCCCGAACAAAGCCGCTGTCGTCAAACTGTCCCGTCGGAAAGAAGTTTTACCCGGCGAAGATGGATTCAGCATCATTTCATCATGGATCGGTTTCAGGAGAGACAGATGCCAGCAGGAGGTGAAGCCACGTTCCCGTCACCCCGACCGCCGCGCGGTGGGTGTTGCGTCAATCCTTGTCGACCGAGGGCGGCCTGAATGTCATCGGCGCTCGACACCGCCGCCCCGCTGTGGCCGCTGCTCGTCTACTTCATCCTCATCCTCGGGCTCATCGCCTTGATGCTGCTGGTCGCCTGGGCGCTGGGCGAGCATGGCGACCACAGCCACGTCGAGCACCCCTTTGAATCCGGCATCCTCCCGGTCGGCCATGCCCGCTTTCGCGTGTCGATCGATTTCTATGTCGTCGCCATGTTCTTCGTGCTGTTCGATCTGGAGACGGTATTCCTTCTCGCCTGGGCGGTCGCCTTTCGCGAGGTCGGCTGGGCCGGTTACGCGGTGGCAGTGATTTTCATCGTCGAGTTGCTGGTCGGGCTGATCTACGTGTGGCGGCTCGGTGCGCTCGACTGGGATCCACGCCATCAACGTTCAACCGGTTTGAGGAGTTGAGTCATGTCATGGTCGCTGACACCCGCGGAGACTCCGAACCAGGCGCCCTCAACCGATCGGCCGGGCACCGGCAAGAGCGGCGCGGATCATGCGCTCGAGCGGGATGTGCGCAACAACGTGGTCACCACGAGTCTTGCCAAGCTCATCGCCTGGGGCCAGAAGTACTCGCTGTGGCCGTTCAACTTCGGCCTCTCGTGTTGTTATGTGGAGATGGCCACGGCATTGACCAGCCCGCATGACATGGCGCGCTTCGGCGCCGAGGTGCTGCGCGCGTCGCCGCGTCAGTCCGACGTGATCATCATTTCGGGCACGGTGTTCCGCAAGATGGCGCCGGTGATCAAGCGCCTCTACGACGAGATGCTCGAGCCGCGCTGGGTCATCTCGATGGGTTCCTGCGCCAATTCCGGCGGCATGTACGACATTTACAGCGTGGTGCAGGGGGTGGATTCGTTTCTGCCCGTCGACGTGTATGTGCCAGGCTGTCCGCCGCGTCCCGAGGCGCTGATCCAGGGGCTCATGTTGCTGCAGGAGCAAGTGCAGAACGAGCCGCGCCCGCTGAGCTGGCTGATCGGCGCGGACGGCCCCATGCAGCGCTGGCCGCGGCCGAGCCTGCGCGACGAAAAAAGCGACGCGCGCATGCGTGCCCGCGAGCTGGCTTCGCCCGACCATATCGACGCCACGCTCGACCCCGCGCGCGGCGCAGATGAGGGCTCGAGCCGATGAGCGTCACCGACAGTCTTGCAGAGGCCTTCGGCGGCGCGAGTTTCGCGCTGCAGGACACGCACGATGATTTTCCCACCGTGTGGGTTGCGCGCGAGCGGCTTCACGAGGTGGCGCACTACCTCAAGCACGACATCGAACAGCCCTACGCCATGCTCTACGACCTCACTGCCATCGACGAGCGCGAGCGCATGCATCGTGGCGGTCAGCCGGTGGCTGATTTCACGGCCGTCTATCACCTCATGTCCTTCGAGCGCAACCAGGACATCCGCCTCAAGGTGGCATTGCAGGATGACGATCTCACGCTGCCCACGATCACCGACATCTGGCCCAATGCCAACTGGTACGAGCGCGAGGGCTGGGATCTGTTTGGCATCAAGTTCGAGGGCCATCCGCACCTGGCGCGATTGATCATGCCGCCCACCTGGGAAGGCCATCCGCTACGCAAGGAGCATCCCGCGCGCGCCACCGAGATGGGCCAGTACACACTCGATGACGAAAAACTGGCGCGCGAGCAGGAGGCACTCAAGTTCCGCCCCGAGGACTGGGGCATGCGCCGCCACAGCGATAACACCGAATTCATGTTTCTCAACATGGGGCCGAACCATCCCAGCGTGCATGGCGTGTTCCGTCTCGTGCTGCAGCTCGACGGCGAGGAAATCATCGACGTCGTGCCCGATATCGGCTATCACCACCGCGCCGCCGAGAAGATGGCTGAGCGCCAGTCCTGGCACACCTTCATCCCGTACACCGACCGCATCGATTACCTCGGCGGGGTGATGAACGAGCTGCCCTATGTGATGGCCACCGAGAAGCTCGCCGGCATCACGGTGCCGGATCGCGTCAAGGTCATGCGCATCATGCTGTGCGAGTTTTTCCGGATCGCCAGCCACCTTCTCTTCTACGGCACCTATGCGCAGGATCTGGGGCAGATGTCGCCAGTGTTCTACATGTTCACTGATCGCCAGCGCATCTACGACGTGATCGAGGGGGTGACCGGCGCGCGCATGCATCCAGCATGGTTCCGGATCGGCGGCGTGGCGATGGATCTGCCGCAGGACTGGGAGCGGCCGGTGCGGCGTTTCATCAAGGAGTTTCCGGCGCGTCTCGACGAGTACGATCGCACAGTGCTGAAGAACAGCCTGATTCAAGCACGCACCCGCGACGTGTGCGCGTATTCCACCGCCGAGGCCATTGATTGGGGGGTCACCGGCCCCAATCTGCGCGCCACCGGACTGGCCTGGGACTATCGCAAGGCGCGTCCCTATTCGGGTTACGAGCAGTTCGATTTCGAGATTCCCGTGGGTGCGCGAGGCGACTGCTACGACCGCTGCGTGGTGCGCGTCGAGGAGATGCGCCAGAGCCTGCGCATCATCGAGCAGTGCGCCGACAACATGCCCGCCGGCGAGCACAAGGCACGTCATCCGCTGACCACGCCGCCGCTCAAGGACGCTTACACCATGCACCACATCGAGACCCTGATCACCCATTTCGTCAACGTGAGCTGGGGCCCGGTGATGCCGGTAGGTGAGGTGTGCGAGACGATCGAGGCGACCAAGGGACTGAACAGCTACTACCTGGTGTCGGATGGCGATACGCAGTCCTACCGCACGCGCATCCGCACGCCTTCGTTCCCCCATTTACAGATGATTCCCTATGTGGCGCGCGGCCATCTGATCGCGGATCTTGTCGCGTTTCTGGCCAGCATCGATTTCGTCATGGCGGATGTGGACCGATAACCATGAACTCACACACAGAACCCGCACAAGATACCGGCGGCAGCGCCGGAAGCGCGGCAGGCAGTCGCCTGCATGCCGATGACCTCGCCTTCATTCGCGCCGAGGTGGTGCACTACGAAGAAGACCGGGCGATCGCCGTCGACGCCATGAAGCGCGTTCAGCGGCGCCAGGGCTGGATCGACGACGACACGCTGGCCGAACTCGCCGGCGTGCTCGGCATATCACCGACCGAACTTGATGGCCTCGCGACCTTTTACAACCTGATCTACCGCCGCCCGGTGGGCCGTCACGTGATTCATGTCTGCGACAGCGTGAGCTGCTGGGTATGCGACGCCAGTGTGCTGCACGCGCGGCTCAAGCAGACGCTCGGCATCAATTTCGGCGAGACCACCGCGGACGGGCGCTTCACGCTGTTGCCCACGGTCTGCCTTGGCGCTTGCGACCGCGCGCCGACCTTGCTCATCGACGGCGAACTGCATGGCAACGTCGCCGTCGAAGACATCGATCGACTGCTCGACGGATACGAGTAACAGACCGCGCGTAACAGACAGCGAACTAGGAACAGGCCGACTCATGGACACGCCCCTGACACAGAACATCCGCCGCGATCGTGAACCGCTCGATCTGGCCGCCTACGAAAAGGCCGGCGGTTACCAGGCGATGCGCAAGGCGCTGCGCGATCTGGGTCCAAAGGGCGTCGCCGACGAGGTCGATGCCGCTAAATTGCGCGGTCGCGGCGGGGCGGGTTTTCCCACCGCCAAGAAATGGAGTTTCATGCCCAGCGGCGAGGGCGCGCCGATGCGCCGCTATCTGGTCGCCAACGCTGACGAGATGGAACCGGGCACCTTCAAGGATCGTCTGCTGCTCGAAGGCGATCCGAACCAGATGGTCGAGGCGATGATCGTGAGTGCCTTTGCCATCGGCGCCAGCACCGGATTTGTGTTCCTGCGCGGCGAATACACGCTCGCCGAGCAGCGCTTGCAGCGCGCCATCGACGAGGCGCGCGCCAAGGGCTATCTCGGCCGTAACATTCTCGGCGCGGACTTCAACTTCGATCTGCATCTGCATACCAGCGCCGGACGCTATCTGTGCGGCGAGGAGACGGCGCTGCTCAACGCGCTCGAAGGCCGGCGCGCGACGCCGCGCCAAAAGCCGCCGCATCCGCAGGTGAGCGGATTGTGGGGCCGGCCGACGGTCGTCAATAACGTCGAAACGCTGTGCAACGTGCCCCACATCGTCACCGGTGGCGCCGCATGGTACCGGGGGCTGGCACTGACCGAAGGCGGCGGCGGCACCAAACTTTATGGCGCCAGCGGCCGCGTGAACAAGCCCGGCTGCTGGGAGTTGCCGCTGGGCACGCCCTTGCGCGAACTCATCGAGGTGCACGCCGGTGGCATGCGCGAAGGCTACACGTTCCGTGCCTGCCTGCCCGGCGGCGCGTCGACCGCGCTGCTCACCGCCGACCATCTCGACGTCGCCATGGATTTCGACGCCGTCGGCGGTGTCGGCAGCCGCCTCGGCACCGGCTGCGTCACCGTCATCGATGACAGCATCTGCATCGTCGCGCTGATGCAGAACCTGGAACATTTCTTCGCGCAGGAATCCTGCGGCTGGTGCACGCCGTGCCGCGAGGGCCTGCCGTGGACCGAGCGCCTTCTGATGGCGATCGAAGCCGGCCAAGGGCGCGCGCGCGATCTCGAGGTGCTCGACATGCACTGCGATCGTCTCGGCCCGGGCAAGACCTTCTGCGCTCACGCGCCCGGCGCCATGATGCCGCTGGAATCGGCGCTGAAGCTTTTTCGCAGCGATTTCGAACGCCACATCGAGGAAGGTTGCTGCCCCTGGCAAAAGACGCCGGCGTCTGCGGCGGTGTAGGGAACAGGAAGACGGGTAACGCACGATAACGAGCAATCCGGAGCACACGCATGGCAATCATTACCGTGGATGATCGGGACTACGAAGTCGAGGACGGCCAGAATATGCTCAGTGCCTGTCTCTCGGTGGGTCTTGATCTGCCTTATTTCTGCTGGCATCCGGCGATGGGCTCGGTCGGCGCCTGCCGTCAGTGCGCGGTGGTCCACTACAAGGATGCCGACGACAGCAAGGGCCGATTGACCATGGCCTGCATGACGCCGGCGACGGATGGCACGCGCATCTCGATCAAGGCACCCGAGGCACACGGTTTTCGTGCCAGCGTCATCGAATGGCTGATGACCAACCACCCGCACGACTGCCCGGTGTGCGAGGAGGGCGGCGAGTGCCATCTGCAGGACATGACCCATATGAGCGGTCATGTCTATCGGCGTTATCGCTTCACCAAGCGCACCCACCGCAACCAGTATCTCGGCCCCTTCCTCACTCATGAGATGAATCGCTGCATCGCTTGCTACCGCTGCGTGCGTTTCTACAAGGACTACGCCGGCGGGCACGATCTGGAAGCCTTGCGCTGGCACAACGAGGTGTACTTCGGGCGTCGCACCGACGGCGTGCTCGAGAGCGAGTTCAGCGGCAATCTGGCCGAGGTCTGCCCCACCGGCGTTTTCAACGACAAGACGATGAGCGGGCGGTATACGCGCAAATGGGATCTGCGCTCGGCGCCGTCGGTCTGCGGCCACTGCGGCGTCGGCTGCAATACCAGCCCCAACGAGCGTTACGGCACCGTCAAGCGCATCCTCAACCGCTACAACGCGGCGGTCAATGGCTACTTCATCTGCGATCGCGGCCGCTTCGGTTACGACTTCGTCAACGGTACGCGGCGCATCCGTGAGGTCCGTCTGCGCGCGGCGCGCGAGCAGGGGGCGGCGTCGATCGGCGTCGATCGCGCCTTGGACTGGCTGCAGGCGGCGCTGAGCGAGGGCACGGCCATCGGTATCGGCCGGATACCAGGCCGGAATCTGGTGGCCCCACCAGAGTTGCCGCGAAATACACCAGTCCTGAATGTTTTCGAGCCAGTGGTTATAGGTGCTCGTCCAGTTCTCCGGCACAAAGCGGATACTGCCGTCGGCTACAACCGCCAGCGATTTTTCGGCAATTGATGCACCGGCCAGCATTGAGTCTTGCGGCGCCGGTTTGCTCATCGCCACAAACCACTGATCGGTGAGCATCGGCTCGACGACTTGCGCGGTGCGCTCGCAGCGCGGAACCATCAGCTTGTGCGGCTCGGTTTCCTGCAGCAGACCAAGTGTTTCCAGATCGGCTACGATCTGCTTGC
>RCMY010002925.1_pt1 | contig 15312 bp, 12 predicted proteins | sample 2041341 | NCBI WGS metagenome assembly RCMY01 (sample SAMN09708234, study PRJNA481090) | Marine sediment metagenome, whole genome shotgun sequencing project.
AGCGTCCCTGCTAGGGAAGGTCCCGAAAATTCTCCCTCTATTCAGGCCTCTGTAGCTTCGATTAGTCTTATTTAAGTGCCATTCCCTACAGAGACAACTTACGAGCTGCGGGCACAACCGCAAGAGGACGTGAGAGCAGGCAAAAACAAAAGCAAGCTGTGCTACGCCCGCGAAACCGGTGGCAGCAGAACCGCTGGGCGAGTCAAAGAAACCAGCTGGCGCATCGTGACGCGCCCCATGTGGATCCAGTGCCCCACTGGATCACCTTGAGCTTTCTGTTTACGCGCATACCTACTTTTGCCAACCGTCAATTTGGTTCGGCTTCATCCAGCAACCGTGGAAACCTGGCGGAACACGGAGCGGCAATTTTATGCGCGTAACCGGTCCATTACTTAATTTCTGCGCATCAAATACCTGAAGCTCCTGAACGCGCGTTTTGTCATTCCAGCAAAACGCCACGACGTAACCATGATCTTCACTCGTAGCATTATCAGCAGCGCCAAACCAGGGCTCACTGTACCAGCAATGGTCATGATCGTCTGACCACTCGCCGGCACTCTCTCCGGTAGGGTGTAGCCACATCATGATGTGGCTACACCCATGATTCAAATGACCCCGCCTGCCTGCAACCGGGAAATATCATCTGCGCCATAGCCAATCTCGCTTAATATCTCCCGTGTATGCTCGCCCAGCGTGGGCGCACGGTTAATTTCTCCTACGGGTGTTTTCGAATAGCGAACGGGGTGGTCCGCAATAGGCGCTGGATTTGACACACCAGGATAGTTGACCGACTTGAACATCCCGGCCTCAAGCACATGCTCGTTTTGCAGCACTTCACGCGGACTCAACATCTCCCCGCAGGGAATACCGGCTTGCGCTAACTCAGCTAACACGTCAGCGTTTGTCCTATGCTCACACCAATCAGACATACGCTTGCCGATGATTTCTCCGTGATCGCCCCGCGACTGATCGGTACTAAATCGTTCGTCTTCCAACCAATTACTCTCACCCATCAAGTTAGCCCATCGCTTGAAAAGCCCACCGCCCACAACTTGTACCGTTACCCAGCCATCGCGAGTCCTAAAACTATCGGTCGGGGCGTTGTATTGACCTCGCGTCGCGGTCCCCTGCCGCCCCAGGCCAGTCACCGCCTCTTCAATTAACGCTGCGTTATTAAAGGCAAGGGCCGTTCCCAACAGTGTTCCCTCTACAATTTGTCCCTCACCTGTTTTAGCTCGATGGAGGAGCGCGGCGAGCGTGCCGAACGCGCTCAACGAGGCGGTACCGAAGTCACAATAAGGTGCGAAAGATTTTGCCGGTTCACCGGGCGTTCCATTTAAGTACATGCCGCCTGACATAGCCTGTGCCACAGTATCAAACCCACCTCGAGCCGCATAAGGTCCCGTTGACCCAAAAGCAGACCCGGTAGTAAGGATGATATCCGGCTTGATAGCGGCAAGCGTCGCATAATCCAGGCCAAGCTTTTTGAGCGCCTGAAAAGGCATGTTAGCGATAACAACATCGGCTGTTTCTACCAATCGACGCACCACTTCACGACCTTCCGGCGAGGTTGGATTTAGCGTCATGCCGCGTTTGTTGCGACCTAACTGCAAATGATAGGCTCCTTCTCCGTCGGCATTTATCGGCACCGTATATCGGTCTTCACCGCCCACCGGCTTTTCTACTCGAATAACATCGGCACCGAGATCAGCGAGAAGCGCCCCACAAAATGGACCGGCAATATAGCGGCCAAAATCCAAAACACGAATACCATCTAATATATTGTTCATTCAGTTAATACTCATTGCGCGAAGCGCTCCAGTACCGCGACGGTAGTCACGCCTTCCTCAACACCGAGGAATCCACCGCCATTCTCGGCAACACCCAAACGGGCACCGTTTACCTGCCGGGCTTCGGCTTCACCCCTTAGCTGAGTGGTAAGCTCATACATTTGCGCAATGCCGGTCGCGCCAACAGGGTGGCCTTTCGCAAGCAATCCTCCGGAAGGATTTACCGGTGTACGGCCGTCAATTTTGAAATCACCTTGTTTAAGACAGGCGCCAACCTCTCCCTGGGCGCACAAACCAAGATTTTCGATCTGCTGCACCGTTGAAAACGCCGTTGCATCATGCACTTCGACAACGTCAATATCTTTGGGCTCAATACCCGCCTCCTGATATGCCGCCAGTGCGGCACGGCGACCAATGTGATTGGCGTAATCAAACTTATCCCGCGTGATCGCACTCAATAGTGCAACAGAACGAATACGAACCGCCCTCGATCCACCCATACGTTTCAGGGGTTTTACACTACAAAGTATTAACGCCGACGCACCATCACTGACCGGAGCGCACATCGCACGGGTAAATGGATAGACAATGGGTTTGTCGGCAAGCACTTGCTCTACTGTAAAAGGTGTACGGTACTGAGCATTCGGATTGTATTGCCCATGGCAATGAGTATTTGACGTTATGCGGGCGAAATCTTCTTGTGTCGTGCCAAAACGCTCCATGTGCACACGTGCCTGGGCTGCGTACAAATCCATGAATAAACTGCGCTCGGGCCCCGGTTTTTCACCGCCGATAGAAACTATGTAATCAAGCACACCTTCACGGTCATGTATATCGGTGCCACCAGCGAATGCAGCAGCCACTTTCTCGGGACGATCCTGGTAGACCATTTTTTCAGCACCGACTACCAAAGCAACATCGACCATACCGGCACGAATGGCTGTCATAGCCTGCTGCACGGCAGTGGAGCCTGACGCACAGGCATTCTCAATATTGACTATCGGAATGCCCTCGATGCCTGCTGCTCTTAAGGCTATCTGGCCACGTATGGTATTTTGACCTTCCAGCATGGGTTGTCGAGTATTTGAAAACCACGCTGCCTGAATGGCTTCTTTTTCAAGGCCAGCGTCTTTCAGCGCGCCGTGAACCGCTTGCGATGTCAACGATTTAACCGTCTCATCCAAGCGCTTGCCGAAGGGCGTTATCGACGCGCCGACGATATAGACATCTTTACTCATGCTGCGCCCTCTAAAATTGGTCGACGCCGCTGCGCAATGCGAAAGCGCGATGCGACAAAGGCAAGGTCTGCCAAACACGCGTTACCCGCGGGATTGAGACCGGTCACGTGATAGTCACTATAGGCTGCAGCAAAATTGATCCACATCGCCCCGGTAAGGTTGATCGATAGATTGGCTCCCGACTGTGCATAGACCTCGACCCAACGATCTATATAGGCTTCATCCGTCGAGTACATATAACAGGAGACCGTGCCGCGTGTTCTTGCCAGCTCTGTAGCTTCGGATGCCGCCGCATCTCCACTCTCCACAGCAACTATAAAGAGAACCGGACCAAAACGCTCTTCGGCGTACATTTCCTTAAGCTCAGAGGTCACTGCAATGACGAGTGGCGTGCAGGTACGCGCATTGTGAAAATCCGGATGATCATAAGATTGCGCAGGCCTCAATACGGTCAGGCCTTCTCGTTCCGCCTTAGCAGTCGCCTCCTCGACAACATCAAGACTGACCTGCCCCTGAATTGCCCCCATAATTCCGGCGGCCATTTTCGGGTTGGCGGCTATAGCGTCAATCTCATTGACAATTGCCTTGCCCACAGCGTCAAAACTGACCGGGCCATCTTCAGTATTGATGCCGTCCTTTGGTATATATACCACTTGTGGACTGGTGCACATTTGCGCTGAAAAAAGGCTGGCTGCACGTGCAATCGCGCGCGTAGCTTCTGCCAGGTTAGCTACCGACTCTACGACAACGCTATTGACGCCAGCGGTTTCTGTGTAGAGCTGCTTGCCAGTAACCGTGCTCTCAAGGTAACTACCGAACCGAGGGCTGCCAGTAAAATCGATAATCTGTACTGCGGAATGGTCGATATATTTCCCTGCTATCGGTTCAGCCAGAGTGTCGGCGGCCAATGTAACGAGGTTGGGATCAAAGCCAAAATCAGCCAATGTCTGACGACAGGTTTCAACAATAATCGCCACTGGTAAAATGGCAATCGGATGCGGTTTAACAACAACCGGGTTACCCGTCGCCAAACTCGCAAACATGGCAGGGTAGGCATTCCAGGTTGGGAATGACGCACAACAAATAACCAGTCCCACACCTCGCGGCACCAGCGTATAGGTTTTTTCCAGCGCCACCTGCTCGCCAGCAAAATCTCTGTGGTACTCAGCCGTAGGGGCTACGTTGCGCATGGCAATAGCCGCATAGGCCAGCGCCTCAAGACCTCGGTCAAGCGCATTGGGACCAGAGCCACTGAAGGCCTGGGTGTAACTTTGACCCGCAACATGCATGACAGAATGAGCCATTTCGAAATTTCTATCGTACAGCCTGTTCGCCATTTCCATGCAAAGGGCAATTCTCAAGTCAGGCTCTACTTTTGCCCAAACTGCCATGCCCGATTTTGCCGCCAAAATGACCGCTTCAGGATCACACAGCGGATAGGTGATACCCAGGGGCTCCTGAGTAAAGGGCGAAACCTCCTCCCCGGCCCATTCGGTAATACCCGGCAAATCAATCTCAAACGGTTGATTCAAGCGCGCTTCGAAAGCCGCTTTGCCCGCAACTGGCTTTTCTGGCCCATGAATTTTTGTCGATGGAGAATCCTTATAGGCACTCCAGTTTTTACGTGTTTTAACCGCCTCGAGGGCCTGCTCAAGCGTCGCTCCGTGTTTGGCAACAAGATCGGCTCGTTTTTGCTCTTCTCTCATCTTCCTTATCCTATTCTCTCGATAATCATGGCACTACCAATACCGGAGGCACCGGCTGCCACAACAAGTCCAAACTGACCATCGGCGGCATCCAGTGAATCCAACAAAGAAGACACCAGTATTGCACCCGATGCGCCTAACGGATGACCCTTGGCAAGATGCCCACCACCAACATTTACTCTCTCTGGAGAAGCCCCGTAATCGCGCATAAATTTCACGATACTCACGGCAAACGCCTCCATAAATTCGATGCTATCCATATCATTCAGCGCCGGGCCAGAACGTTTAAATACGCGTTCCACTGCCGCAAAACCTGCAGTCAGCGACTCGGCAGAATCGCCCCCGACTTCAGCCCATGCAACAATTCGGGCACGCGGTTTGCGATCGATAGCTCCTTCAGCTCCAACCAATGCTAGCGCGGCACCGTCGGCAAGCGGTGGTGCGTGCGCAACCGTGTGGCGATGATCAATATCACGGCCGAGAATATCTTTGTAATGCTCTGCAGCCGCCCCAAAGGCAGGCGCAAGCGCAGCAAGGGATTCGAGCGTTCCGACACGAAGACATTCTTCAGGATCAAGACCGTTAACAGCAATACGTGATGCTACAAGATCGGTTCCTTCCGCCCTGGGCACCTACCTGGCCGACAGCACCCAGGACAAGAGCATCAGGCTGTATTTCACTTTTAATACGTTGCATTACGGCATCGACAAGGGTTGATATCAGTTCGTCAGGCTTTAAGGGAGCAAATGCCCCATCCTTGTTGCCCTTGCCTCGCGGTGTGCGCACCGCGTCATAAATGAAAGCCATATCAGTCGTTCCTACTACAGCGAAAATCTCGGCTGCGTCGCCAACGTATCAAAATGCACATCATCGAGCTGGAATTCTCACACAATAAAGTATGTTTATGCAAGTGTTAATGCCATGGCTTCGCTGTGACCTGAAGAGGAGTTTGAGCTGCCGCTTATTAAACGAAACTCTGAACAAAAATGACGGCTTGCACAGGATAGGATCACCCGACATGGCCAAACAGGTATTGGGCATTGAATAGGCGCAAAGAAACGGTTTTTTGACTTAATCTCTCTGCCATATCTGCTGTGCTGGCCAGCTATACCACTTGAAAGCGGGATTCACAGACCCTTGGAGCACAGTCGATACTCTATCTGGGGATTCGAGAACATTTTGATTGTTGCATAAACAGACCGACGCTGCTATTCTTTTTACGCCGGTGCAAGCCAGCCGTTGAATTCTCACTGGCAGGCCGCCACACGTTGCAGGAGTTAGCTATGTTGAATATTTTAAATCAGGTCGATCTTAACATCGACAGTGAAGGCAACCCGGTTCTTGAGGGCGGCTATGCGCCAGTTGGTCGCGAAATCGACGCCACTGATCTCGAGGTCATCGGCGAGGTGCCAACCGACCTCGATGGAGTGTACGCACGCAATGGCTCCAACCAACGTTGGCAGCCCCCCGGCCGCTATCACATTTTTGATGGCGACGGCATGCTACATACAGCGACTATCAAGGATGGAAAGGTCTCTTACCGTAATCGCTGGACCCGCACCAAAGGCTTTGAAATGGAGAAACAGGCCGGGCGAGCAATTTGGCCCGGACTGATGGATATGCCTGACCGCAACCTGCAGCCAGTGTGGGGCTCGGATCATTGGCTGAAAGACAATGCCAACACCGCCGTCGTGCCTTACCAGGGTAAATTGCTCACCACATTTTACCAGTGCGGCGAGCCCTATCTGGTGAATGCCGCCACGCTGGAAACAGAGGGGCCTATCGACCTGAGCGCATTGAATATTCGGCAAGTCATGGCCCATTCACGCAGTGATCTGAAAACCGGTGAATTTATATTTTTCGATTACGATACGAAACCACCATACATGACCTATGGCGTGCTGGCAGCGGATGGTAGCCTGACGAACTTCACCGAAATTGACCTGCCGGGAGCCCGCCTGCCCCATGACATGGCAATTACTGAAAATTACTCCATCCTGCACGACCTGCCGCTGTTCTGGGACCCGGTCTTGAGACAGCGAGACGTGCATAAAGTGACGTTCTATCCCGACATTCCCAGCCGTTTCGGCATCATTCCACGCTACGGCAGCAATGCGGATATCAAGTGGTTTGAAGCATCCCCAACCTATATCTACCATGTGATCAACGCCTGGGAAGAAGGCGACGAAGTGATTATGGACGCGTGCCGCGTGAATACGCCGGCACCCAGCGAAGAGGAACTCCGCGGCGGGCCGTTGCAAAGCGCCATTGCCTGGTCACGGCTGGACCCCTACTACTATCGCTGGCGTTTCAATTTGAAAACCGGTACGACCAAAGAAGAGCAGCTGGATGATCGCTACACCGAATTCCCGATGATCAATATGAATTATCAAGGGGTTAAATCACGCTATTCCTATCACGTCGATATCGCTCAGGGCGAGATGTTGCGCATGAGCGGCATCGTCAAGTATGACACCGAAACGAGCAAAAAAGATGTGTGGGAATATGGCAAGAACGTCTATGCCAGCGAAGCGCCGTTTGCGCCGAAGATAAACTCACAGGGCGAAGACGACGGTTACGTGACCACCTTTGTGGAGGATATGAACAACAACGGGGAGTCTGAATTGCATATTTTCGATGCCACCTCGATCAGCCAGGGGCCTATCGCGCAGGTAAAACTTCCACAGCGTGTACCGCAGGGATTTCATGCGTGCTGGATGCCGGGGGATTTGGTTGTTTAAGAACGAGCACTTCCCTGCTATATGGCGAGCGTCTACCGGCTGTAGACCATTGCTAAAGGAAAGATAGCTAGAAAAACACAAGGTGAAGTTCTCCTGCCTTTGAAACGATAACAGAGCGTTAGCGTGGGGAAAGGGTCATGGTGAAGCCGTTCAGCCCGGAAGTGGTCGCTGAGTACACAGTCGCAGGCGCTTGGCTCGAGAAAAATCTGTGTCAATACCTGAGCAGCTTCGCAGATAGCAATCCCGGTGCTATCGCGTTGGTGTTGGCGTTGGCGAGGCAGCGCTCTCGCCGGCAGCGTTTTCGATGATTTCTGACTACTTCCCGGAAGAAAAGCGCGCCAAGGCCATCAGCGTCTATACGATGGGCTTGTACCTCGGTGCCGCTACGGCACCCAGCTCACGATTTGTTGACCAAACCGCACAACGAAGGGAATACCTGCTACCTTGGAATTCCAGTCTACAAAACTTTCCCGCAGCTCAACGTTGGACCCTATCGAGTTTTCCACTTTGCAGATCGCGCACGGCAAAGCTGCCCGCTGCTGAGAATTCAGCCAGTATGCAAAGGATGCCCACGATGCTTAATCTGAGCAGATACTTGGGCTTACTGGAAGGCGGTGTAAACGTGGCACTGTTGCTTATCCTGTTCATCTACTCACTCGCTTATCACGTCGTCTAGTAGTACTGGGCTGTTAACGCAGTTCAAGTAAGGAAAACTACTTAGTCAAGTTGATTCTCTGGCCATGACCTTCGCTGCAGCAAAAAATCAAAACAAGAACTTGCATAAGGGAACTGATATATATATCGTTATGCTATCTGTTAGAGCAATGAGATAGCCGTCAAACGACCGCTGCGCTTTTGTTGTCTATCCATAATGCAGCGTGCAACTAACGCCATATAAGACAAATGTAGTGTGGGACACGTCATTAAACTATACCTCGGCGGAAGACAGCTAGCCCCTCTCTATGTGGGGTACAAATTTGGACGACGAGCTTTACACGGCGCATAAAATTTTTGAGTACATTCGGTGGCGTGACCAATCTTTGAGTGCCGCGCAGAACCGATGGGACCAGCTTTCCTTACATACACCTTGAACCAAGCCTCCCAATCAACGTATCGGAGAATCTGGCTATGACCATCAGCGTAGTGACCCCACTTTGGCAGGACCGCCCTGCCCTGGAAAACGTCGACGTCGCCCGCAACGCCGAACGACTCGGCTACTCGGAGCTTTGGATCGGTGAGATGGCCACCTTCGATGCCTTCGCCTTTGCTACGGCCATTGGCAGCCAACCTGGCGACATGGCGCTCAACATCGGGCCGCTGGCCGTGGCAGTACGCACCCCCATGACCATGGCAATGGGCGCGGCTTCGGTCACCGCCCTCACCGGTCGCAAGACACGTCTGGCCATCGGCGCTTCCAGCACCGTGGTAGTGGAGGAGTGGCACGGCCGCCCGCGCACTCGCACTGCGAAACATCTTGACGAAACAGCAATTGCCCTGCGCGGGCTGTTGGCCGGCGAAAAGGTACGCTTCGAGGGCGAGCTGGCGCGCTGCAATGGCTACCACTTACGCCTGGACGCGCCAGGCGCGCACGTTACTATCGCAGCCTTCGGTCCGGCAGCGGTTAGAGTTGCCGCGCGCCAAAGCGACCGCATGTTGCTCAACATGGTAACCAGCAAATCGTTGTCGCGTTTCCGCCAGCAGCTCGATGATGCGGCGGCCGAGGCTGGTCGCCCAGCGCCGAAACTGGCAGTGTGGCTGGCCTGCGCGGTCAACCCTTCTGCAGAAACCATCGATCAGGTGCTACGAGCCAAAGCGGGCTATCTCGCAGCACCCGGCTACAGCGACATGTTTATCGAAGCCGGGTTCGAAGACCTGGTTACCCTTGCACGCAGCCGCCCCCACCCGAAACAGGTGTTGGCCGCCATGCCGGCCGAACTGGCCATGGCCGTGGGCTTGATAGGCGATGCAGCGACCGTACGTGCGCGCATTGAAGAGTATCGCGTCGCCGGTGCCGACGAGATCTGTATTGTTCCTGCGACTGTAGGCGATCCCGGGGGCGAACGGACGTTGGCGGCAGTGCGGGAAATGACCGTGAAATAGCAGCGTCATGCTGAAAAGAGCGTCTGCCGAATCTCGCCGCCAGATGCTAATGATGCTTGAATTCAGGGCGGTGTATGAAGGTGCCGCTCTTTTCCCGGCCGCGCCCTGGCTTGCGCGTCAGCCAAAAGGACATAGGCAACCGGTGATGGTCCTACCAGCGTTCACGGGCAATGATGACAGTACCAGCGTACTGCGATCGTATACCTCCCGGCTCGGCTCGGCTATCCTTGGGGCTTGGCCGCAACCTGGGTCTGCGCGATGAGCTTGACCAAAAGCTACAACATCAGCTGGTAGCGCTTGCCAATAAGCATGGCGAGAAGGTCAAGCTGATCGGCTGGAGTCTAGGCGGCTTATTCACGCGTAAGTATGCGAACCACAGGCCCAAATTCGTGGAGAGTATCATCACCCTCGGTTCGCCGTTTCAGATGCCAACGACGTCATCAGAGCGCGGGTCGATCGCCATGCTGTATGAACGCATTAATCAAAATGGCTTTGTGGAACTTACACGCGGCAGAGCCAACTGGCAGACAACACCATCCATGCCGTCGAAAGCGGTCTACAGCAAATACGATGACGTTACCGGTTGGCGTCGGTGTGTTGATGAAATCGCGGACGATCTGACGGAAAACATCGGCGTTAAAAGCAGCCACACGGGCTTGGTGTTAATTCCATTTGTCTGCTATTCAATCGCGGATCGATTGGCACAGCAGCGCGACGGCTGGGCTCCGTTTACCTTTCAAAATTGGCGTAAAGTCATCTATTTGCACACCAAAGGGCCAGATTCAAAAATTCGACAGGCATAGGCTCGGGCTTTACGGGTTTAGTTATGTTTGATCCGCAACCCCTGTGGTCTTCAACACTAATTGGCACTGAAATTTGAGCGCTATTTGGCGCATTCAAGATCGCTTAACGCGATCATCCAGTGTACGATCAGACCGGGCTTGATTGGCAGGTTCTGCTTATAAGCGCCGCTCCGTGGCTCAGTGTTCCATCGGTCAGCAATGAATCTTACAGCGGCCACTCAGAACGCCTAATCGAGTGATTCCGCTACTCCCGGACTCGGCCAAAAGCTGGCCTTCCGTTGAAACTTGCTGACTAGGCCTCTGCATTAGTTTGAAGCCTGGCGGTTTGGCGCAGGAAGCTGCACATATCCTATTTTGGGAATCTCATCGCGCAGCGGAGTCACGGGCGCTTCAATGGGCGAACTCGATAGTGAAAACGTTTACATCATCAGTAAACCCCTCAACGGCAAGGAGCTCGTCAGGGTGGCGAGGCAACTACTGCTGTCAGCTGGTGAATAGCCTCTCGCGGAGCCTAATTCGTTCCAGGCACAGGTAGAACTCACACGGATGCTAGTCGGGCTTCGGTGATCAAACGCGTTATTAATTGATTTGTATCAAATTGGGTGCCCGCTAGCATGGCATCATTACCAAACGTTTGTGGCCTTAATTAAAAGAGTCGTATGAAGATGGCTGATGGACAAAATGTCTAATGTCACACCGTTTCCAACGTGCTCATTCTTCTTGGCATTATTTTTCTACTCGTCGCTCCGGTAGAGCTTAGAGTTGTCTAGGTGGCTGTCCGAGAACTCGATTATCAGCAGAGCTAAAGAGTTTTAAGCAGCTGATATATAGACATTAAAATTTGGCTATTTTGCAAAATTCGTTGTTCTCAGATAGCCTCCTAGGACCTGTTAACCTGCCAGTTGCATAAATTGTCTGCCAGCGGCCAGTTGTCGATAATAGATTGTGAAAGGAGGAGGCGTTAATGCTGCCTATAATCGATGAAGAATCTGGCTAACGCACCACCGTTTGACGACATCGATGCAGATGGCGGTGTAAGTACTGACGAGCACAATGCTAAGAAAAACCAACGCTAACTGGGAACCACAAAGCGTATTCATTTTTTTGGGAATCTGTCATGTTCAATAGAAAACTTACTAGATATTTGGCGTATCTCTCTACATTCAGTTTATTGCTCATTCTCACTGCATGTGGCGGTGGCAGCAGCAGCTCAACCCCACCTTTAAACATCCCGCCCAGCCCTCCGGCTGCACCGCAGAACGTACAGGTTGTATCAGGAGACGGCGATAGTAGCGAAATTGCCAACACGATTTCCTGGACTCTGGATCCTGCTGCGACCGGTTATACCGTCTACTGGGACAACGCACCAGGTGTCACAGTGACCAGTAGTCAAGTTGTTCCCACCGCTCAGGGTCTTCGCCATGTAATCCATTCAGGAGTGGATGTGGTCGTGGGAAATACTTATTACTATCGTGTTCAGGCTACATCAGCTAATGGAATGTCGAGTCTTTCTGCTGAAAAAGCAGGAACGCCTCAGCAGAGCATGACTAACAATGCACTCAATGATGTCGCCTGGAACGGTGTCGATTCCTTGGTAGCAGTCGGTGACAGTGGTGTGATTTTGAACAGTCCGAACGGCTTGGCTGACGCCTGGGTCGACGTATCGTCGGCCAGTGCACCTCAGGCACTGACTGGCGTCGCTTGGGAGAATGTCAATTTCCAGTTCTTGATTGTGGGAGCCGGTAGCACAATTCTGAGCGGGGATGGGACTAACTGGAGTAAAAAGGATTTGAATAACTTGCCTGGCGCGGTCAACCTGGAAGACATTGCTTGGTTAGGCGACCGTTATATTGCAGTTGGCAAAAGCGGCGCCATTGTTACCAGCAACGGTGACGGTAGCAATTGGGCATTGCAGGACGCGGGTGCTAATGTTGCCAACGTTGCACTAAACGCGGTGGCCCACAATGCCGATCGAATCGTGGTAGTAGGTTCCAATGGAACAATTCTTAACAGCGTCGATGGCATCACCTGGGTTGAACTGCCCAGCATCACAAACAACGACCTGAACGATATTTCCTGGAACGGCAGCAAATTTAGTGTTGCAGGATCAAACGATACGATACTCACCAGTACCGATGGTATAACCTGGACATCACATATCCCTGGAACAACAGATATAAATTTCGTTGCGGTTACACACTGGGATTCTGCGTTGCCTCAAAACACAGTACTGGGTACGGTAGGCTCGGCGGGTACTTTCGTTGTTGGTCCAGATAACGATCCAGGAATCATTGTTCGCACCGGCACAACCGAACGACTTGGAGGTATGACCTGGGTTGATAATGGAGTGGTCTCAGCTTACTTTGTCATAGTCGGAAACGATGGCACTGTGTTAACCAATCAATACCAGTAAAATTTAACCCACACAGTCAGCGGAAAGGACAGCGCCAGCGAAACCAAATAAAAATATCACGTAATGATGAGTATTCTTAGACCTAAGCATCTGAAGATGGTGCGCCACAGCTTCTTTGAACTCGATGAACGTCCGCGCCTAGGCGATTCCGGCAATACAGCTTTCTCGATAGATACACGCGCGGTGAATTTCACGAACGTCACCTGTGGGTCGTGAACGCCAGTTGTCGTGGATCTGATCCGACTGACAGCTTACTCTTGACCTATCTGCCGCCCAACTCATCCGCTGCATAGTGCGATGAACCAGCAGTAACGGCCAAGTCCGGCCGGTCAGGCCACTATGTTGACAAACACCGCGGATCGGGTTGAGCGAACGTTCACTGTTGCCAGCTGACCGTGAACGGTGAAACCTCCTAGTCGCTCCTTATGTCGTTATCCGATTCTGGGTTATCATCACTCCTTTTGCTGAAGTCTCGAAGGAGAAGCCAGTCTTGAACCTCCCTACGACAATGTTCGGTGTATGGCTCACCGGTCACGGTGGACTCGATAAGCTTGAGGTGCGCCACGACATCCCTGTGCCTACGCCAGGCCGCCGCGAGGTGCTCATGCGTGTAGCTGCAGCCGGTGTCAACAACACGGATGTGAACACTCGAACCGCTTGGTATTCCAAGCAGGAATCCGCTAGTGAAGACGCGAGTTGGTCGGGTGCGCCTATTCGTTTTCCGCGAATTCAAGGCGCCGATGTCTGCGGGCGAATCGTTGCGGTTGGAACCGATGTCAGCTCTGAGCGAGTAGGTGAGCGGGTCTTGGTCGAGCCATGTATTCGGGAGGCTGGCGGGCAAGAGTTGGGGAGGCCTTGGTACTTCGGCTCGGAATGCGATGGGGGCTTTGCTGAGTACGCTGTAGTTGCAGCTCGTCATGCTTATAGGGTTGAAAGCAAGCTTGGTGATACTGCACTTGCATCCTTTCCCTGCTCCTATTCCACTGCAGAGAATCTTCTTACCAGAACGAAGGTCGGGCCTGGAGACACGGTTCTTGTCACGGGTGCGTCGGGCGGTGTGGGCTCCGCTGCGGTTCAGTTGGCCAAGGCGCGCGGTGCGCATGTGCTCGCTGTGACCAGCGCCAGCAAATCAGCAAGCGTTATGGAACTCGGCGCTGAACGCGCGCTCGTTAGAGGCCTCAGTCTTGAAGAGGCGCTTGGGCACGACAGCGTTGATGTCGTGATCGACTTGGTTGCAGGCCGACAATGGCCGGAACTTCTCGACATTCTTCGTCCCGGAGGGCGCTACGGTGTCGCAGGCGCGATTGGCGGCCCTTTGGTCGAGTTGGACGTTCGGACGCTTTATCTGAAGGACTTGAGTCTTTTCGGTTGCACGGTGCTCGAGCCAGATGTTTTTTCGAACCTGGTCAGGCATATTGAACACGAAGAGGTTGCCCCATTGGTAGCCGAAACCTACCCGCTCGAGCAAATTGCAGACGCCCAAACGGCATTCATGGCGAAGAACCACATCGGAAAAATAGTGCTCACAGTTGACCCGGAGGCGTGACCGCGTCGTATCGCCTGCTGGCTAGTTCTAGGCTAGGGACGATGCTAGTGTAGTGTAACAAACAAACTGTTCAAATAAAGTATAATCCGACATCCCCTTCTTTACTGGATTATTCTGATTATGGGAGCCCCTGCAGCAATTGTTTTATCGCCCGAAGAACGCAAAGAGTATGAAAGATTATGCCGCAGCGGTATGACTGCGGTCAGGCTAAAGGAGCGACTGGCGATCATACTTCTGGCTGATGAAGGACTAAACAACGGTGAAATATCTAGGCGTTTGCCTGTTAGTGCGCATAAAGCGGCTCGATGGCGAAATCGATTTGCCGATGAAGGAATAGTCGGCATTGAGAAAAATCTGCCGAGAGGTGGCAACTACGGCGGCAAGGATATTCAGAAGCAAGCACAATTGCGCCGGAAGATTATTAAAAAGACCACGAACGAGAAGCCAAGGGGGGCAACTCATTGGAGCACGAGGACATTGGCGGCCGCTTTGGGAACGAATCATGTGTTTGTTTCCAAGGTCTGGCGTGAATGCGGGTTCAAACCTCACCTGATCAAGCAGTTTAAAATCAGCAATGATCCGCAGTTTGTAGAGAAGCTGGAAGATGTTGTGGGACTGTACCTTAATCCACCTGACAATGCGGCGGTATTTTGTGTTGATGAAAAAAGTTCGATACAAGCGCTGGATCGTAGTCAACCGGGCTTGCCGTTGAAGAAGGGCCGTGCTGAGACAATGACCCACGACTACAAGCGTCATGGTACAAGTACGCTATTTGCCGCGCTCAATGTATTCTCGGGCGAAGTGATTGGTGAGTGCAAACAGCGTCACCGCCATCAGGAGTTCCTGAGTTTCCTGAAAACCGTGAACAAGCAAACCCCTGCGGAAAAAGAGCTGCATGTGATCGTCGACAACTATGCCACGCACAAACATCAAAAGGTGAAGAACTGGTTGAAGCGTAACAAGCGCGTGACACTG
>RCMY010002978.1_pt1 | contig 15312 bp, 12 predicted proteins | sample 2041341 | NCBI WGS metagenome assembly RCMY01 (sample SAMN09708234, study PRJNA481090) | Marine sediment metagenome, whole genome shotgun sequencing project.
CCAAAAATAGAGATTACACAACAGACCTTCGATCAGATCGCTAGGTACAATCTTCAACTTCAAGCCAATTATCTAATGGTGACCAATGGATTGGACCACTATTATTGTAAAATGGATTTCCTCGCCGAAAAATATAGGTTTCTTACCGATATTCCTGATTTTAGCCGTTAATTTGCCATCGTTTTGCGCATCGCCATCGCCATACTCAACTGGGAACGGAGAGGTACTTCTAGAAAGATACCTTGCATCGGTGGTTCAATACTCCGAAGGTGCGGATATTTATGTCATCGACAATGCATCAACAGATGGTTCTGTAGCTTTTGTACAGCGCAATTATCCTGATGTAAAAATTATCCAAAACACCGAAAATGGTGGCTTTGCCCGAGGTTATAATATAGGACTTAAAGATGTAAAGGCCGATATATTCTGTTTATTGAATTCCGATGTGGAAGTCACCGAGGGCTGGTTGCCTCCAATTATTAACGCTTTCTCACAGATGCCCGATGTGTCCATCATCCAACCTAAAATATTGGATCTGATGCGTAAAGGCCACTTTGAATACGCTGGTGCAGGTGGCGGATTTATTGACCAGCTCGGTTATCCATTTTGTAGGGGCCGTATCTTTCAATCTTTAGAAGAAGATACGGGACAGTACGACGACACCCGTGAAATTTTCTGGGCCACCGGTGCCTGTATGTTTATAAAAAGTAAGTTATACTGGGATTTAGAGGGTTTTGACGAGGATTACTTTGCCCACCAAGAAGAAGTAGATCTTTGCTGGCGGGCCAAAAACGACGGCCATACCGTTTATTATGTAGGTACATCCGAGGTGTATCACTTGGGAGGTTCTACCTTGAGCAACATGAACCCCAAAAAAACCTATCTTAATTTTAGGAACTCGTTATTCTCCATAACCAAAAACCTTCCGCGTCGAAAAGCTTTAGTCATTATCTTCTTTCGATTATTACTTGACGGAATTGCCGCGTTACGCTTTATTTTACAGTTCAAGTTCAAGCATTGTTTTGCAATTCTCCGGGCACACCTTAGCTTTTATAGGCAGTTCCATAAAATGTACCACAAGAGAGAAAAAGCGAATTTTATTGTAAAGTATTATCTTACAAAGTCCATTGTATGGTCCCACTTCGTACATGGTATCAATAAATTCGGTGTATTAATAAAAGATTAACTAATTTTGCCACGGCTAAAATGGAGTAATGCCTAATTTTGGCACTTATTTTGAACAATCAAATCAAAACATAATCTATTAATATCTAGTAATCCAAACATTATGAAAAAAATAATTTTAGGCTGTTTAGGAGCGACTTTGTTGCTATCTTCTTGTGTATCGAACAAGAAATACGGTGAACTTGAGTCCAAACAAAAAGAAACACAGGATCTTTTGAATTCTGCGACCGTGAAATTGAACGATTGTTTAGAGGAAAAAGCAACCAATTCCTCTAAATTGAAAACCCTTCAGGATCAGAATGCGTTCTTGCAGGCCAACAATCAAGAGTTGATCAACAACATGGGCAATATGACCACGTTGACTTCAAAAGGTGCCGAAAATCTTGAAAAGTCTTTGGAAAGTCTAAAGGAAAAAGATTTAACCATACGAAAATTACAGGATGCTATAACACGTAGGGATTCTGTAAACCTCGCCTTGGTACAAAGCTTAAAAGGAGTTTTGGGTAATTTGGATGATGAAGATATCCAAATCAGCGTTGAAAAAGGTGTTGTTTTCGTCTCGATTTCCGACAAATTATTGTTTAGCAGCGGAAGCTACAACGTGACCAACCGCGCCAAGGAAGTTTTAGGCAAAGTAGCTAAGGTAGTCAACAACAAACCTGATTTTGAGTTTATGGTCGAAGGCCACACCGATGACGTACCTTACAGAGGTAGAAGTGGTGTGCTTTTGGATAACTGGGATTTGAGCGTTAAACGTGCCACATCAGTGGTTCGTATCTTGCAAAAAGATTTCAATGTAGATCCTAAGCGAATGACCGCTGCCGGTAGATCGGAATACATTCCCCTTTCACAGACCGAAAAATCGAAAAACAGAAGAACCCGTATCGTGGTACTTCCAAAAATCGATCAGTTCTATAGTATGATCGAAGAAGGTATGAAAGACCCGGCGATTAATAACTAAGTCGAATCGACATAAAATAGAAAAACCGCAGCTGTTGAAGCTGCGGTTTTTTTTTTGGAATAAACCTACGTCAACCGTGCAGATAAATCAATTGAAAATATCAACATCCCCTTTACCCTCACGCAAAATAACGGGCTCGCTACCCGACAGATCTATTACAGTCGAAGCTATATTATCTCCGTAGCCTCCATCAATGACAATGTCGACCAGCTTATGCCATTTTTCAAAGATCAGTTCGGGGTCGGTAGTATATTCAAGAACCTCGTCCTCATCATAGATAGAGGTAGAAACAATCGGGTTTCCTAGACTTTCTACCAAAGCTTTGGCTATAGTATTGTCCGGAACTCGTATACCTACCGTCTTTTTCTTTTTAAAATCCTTTGGAAGGTTGTTATTTCCGGGAAGTACAAACGTATAGGGGCCAGGAAGCGCACGCTTCAATATCTTAAACGTAGCGGTATCTATCTGCCGCACATAATCGGAAAGATTGCTGAGATCTGCGCATATAAACGACCAGTTCGTTTTGGACAGTTTTACCCCCTTGATACGGGCGATTTTCTCCAAAGCCTTTGAATTTGTTATATCGCAGCCCAATCCGTAAACGGTATCCGTGGGATAGATGACCAATCCACCTTTGCGCAGAACCTTGGTTATTTGCTTAATGATATCCGGATCGGGATTATCTTCATATAATTTAATGAATTCGGACATGGTTTCTAGTGTTTTCTTTTTAGCGACTAAGTTAAGGCAAAACCCATGATCTCAGAACTCACAAATCAAGTTTTTCGATAGGCTCGATATAGCCATTGGGCTTCCATATTCTCAAGAAATCACTTCTAACCTCGCAAACCGTAACAATAGTTTTTTGATATCGCCTTTCTCAAACTGAATTTCCGCTTTTTTATCGTTGCCCGCGCCTTCCATTTTTAGAACCGTTCCTCTACCGAATCGCGTGTGGTTTACTATGGACCCCTCTTGGAGACTTGGGTCTACAGTGTTGGTGTTTCCCACTGGGACGGCCAGCTCAGGTTTTAATTTACGCAGCTTTCGAAGTTGGTTCTCATTGGGTCTACCAGCTTTTGGCGGGGTGCCTCTGGTCGGTTTATTCTGGCGCAGCCGGCTTTTGTCTACATCCCCAAAAATATCGGCGTCGATCATGGGTTTGTAGCGGTAGCCGGCGTTGTCAATCGGGGTTAGATTTTCGACATATTGCTCATCGATTTCCTCCAAAAATCGGCTGGGTTCCGCATCGATCAATTTTCCCCAGCGGTAGCGGTTCTGGGTATAGGTAAGATAAGCCTGCTTTTCGGCGCGGGTCAGGGCGACGTAGAACAAACGGCGCTCCTCCTCCAACTCACTACGGGTATTCATGCTCATGGCGGAGGGGAACAGGTCTTCTTCCATTCCTACGATATATACGTAGGGAAATTCCAATCCTTTTGCCAAGTGGATGGTCATCAGGGCGACCCGATCGTCATCTCCGGTATCCTTGTCCAGATCGGTGGCCAGGGCAACATCTTCCAAAAATTCTGAAATACTTCCTGTGGCATCGGCCAGCTCTTTTTGTCCCTCTACAAAATCCTTGATACCGTTGAGCAGCTCCTCGATATTTTCCATTTTGCCGATACCTTCGGGGGTGCCATCCTTTTTAAACTCTAACAGCAATCCGGTTTTTTTCGCCACGTGCTCGGCAAGAGTGAACGCATCAGCGCCCTCATTCATAATCTGAAAGCTTTTGATCATGGTGATAAAATCCTCTAGCTTTCTTTTGGTTCCGGAATTGATTTTGAGATCTATTTTATCCAGATTTTCGATGACCTCAAAAATGGAACGTTTGTAGTGGTTGGCTGCCACCGTCAATCGATCCAGCGTAGTCTGACCAATACCCCGCGTAGGGAAATTAATGATACGTTTGAGGGCTTCCTCATCTTGGGGGTTAATGACCAAGCGCAGATATGAAAGCACATCCTTGATTTCCTTTCTTTGATAAAAGGATAATCCCCCGTAAATACGATAGGGAATATCTCTTTTTCGCAGGCCGTCCTCGATGGATCGGGATTGCGAGTTGGTTCGATACAGCACGGCGAACTGGCCATTGGCCAACTGCTCGTTCATTTTATGGTCCCAAATGGAACCCGCTACATACCGGCCTTCTTCAGCGTCGGTGGTACTGCGATGGATTTTGATTGCATTGCCTTCGTCATTGGCCGTCCAAACCACTTTTTCCAGCTGGTTTTTGTTTTTGGCGATGATAGAATTTGCCGCATTTACTATGTTTTTAGTGGACCGGTAATTCTGTTCTAAACGGTACATACCGACATTATCATAATCCCGCTGAAAATTCAGGATGTTATCAATGTTCGCCCCGCGGAAAGAATAAATACTCTGCGCATCATCCCCCACCACGCAGATATTCTGGAAGCGGTCGGCCAATGCCTTTACGATCAGGTATTGGGAGTGGTTTGTATCTTGATATTCATCTACCAAAATATAGCGGAAGCGGTCTTGATACTTGGCCAACACCTCTGGAAAACGGGTCAGCAGTTCATTGGTACGCAGCAACAGGTCGTCAAAATCCATCGCCCCGGCCTTAAAACAACGGTCCACATAATTTTGATAGATATCCCCCATCCGCGGACGTTTGGACATCGCATCGGCCTCTACCAGTTCGGGATTTTGAAAGTAGGCCTTGACCGTTATAAGGCTATTTTTATAAGAGGATATGCGGTTCTGTACCTGTTTGTACTTATAGATATCCTTGTCCAAGCCCATTTCCTTGATAATGGCCGAAATTAGTCGTTGGGAATCTTGAGTGTCGTAAATCGTAAAGTTACTGGGGAAGCCCAATTTGCTGCCATCATAGCGCAACAATTTGGCGAAAACGGAGTGGAAAGTTCCCATCCAAAGATTTTTGGCCTCGGAATTACCGACAATATCCGCAATACGCTTTTTCATCTCCCGCGCTGCCTTATTGGTAAAGGTGAGTGCCAAAATATTAAAGGCATCGACCCTTTGCGCCATCAAATGGGCTATGCGATAGGTCAGTACCCGCGTCTTTCCCGATCCTGCTCCTGCAATAACCATCAAAGGCCCGTCTTTATGGAGTACGGGCGCTTTTTGTGCGTCGTTCAATTCGTCAATGAAATTCTTCAAGGCTTCTTTTTTTCAAGTCCGTGAATTTAAACATAAATCCCTTGAACCTAAAATCTTGCTCTTTCAATTTATAAACATATAAATTCCCCTATATTTAGCTAAATTCTAAAAACCATGAAAAGATTCTTTACAGTTGGACTTATGCTCCATGGATGTCTACTATCCGCCCAGGGACCAAACCTGACCAACGATTATGTTTCCGTAGCGGACAAGGTCATCGAATGGCGTAGGGACATCCATCAAAACCCTGAACTTTCTAACCGGGAGTTCAAAACGGCGGAGAAAATTGCCGCACATTTAAAATCCCTAGGCATCGAAGTACAAACCGGTGTGGCCCACACGGGTGTTGTTGGGATTTTAAAGGGGAAAAGATCAGGCAAAACGATTGCCTTGCGTGCCGATATCGATGCACTACCTGTGCTCGAACGCAACGACCTACCCTTCAAATCGACCGTTACCGCAGATTATAACGGGGAAGAAGTTCCTGTAATGCATGCTTGCGGACACGATACCCACATTGCTATTTTGATGGGCGTGGCCGAGGTGCTCTCCAAGAATACGGAAAAAATAAAGGGGACGGTGAAATTTATATTCCAACCAGCCGAGGAAGGACCACCGCCGGGCGAAGAAGGCGGGGCTTTGTTAATGGTCAAGGAAGGGGTGCTTAAAAATCCCGATGTAGATGCAATATTCGGACTCCATATCAACTCCGAAACTCCCGTTGGCATAATCCGATATAAATCAGGAGGCACCATGGCGGCGGCGCAAAGCTTTACCATTAATGTCAAGGGCAAACAAAGCCACGGCTCGCAACCGTGGTCGGGTGTTGATCCCATTTTGATCAGTGCCAAGATTATCGATGGCCTTCAGACCATTATCAGTCGAGAGACCAAATTGACGCAAGAGGCGGCAGTCATTACGGTGGGCAAGATTACCAGCGGCGTTCGCTTTAATATCATTCCCGAAAGTGCGGAAATGATAGGTACGATCAGAACCCTTGATCAAGGTATGAAGGAGCACATTAATAGAAGGATGCAAGAAATGGTACCCGCAATCGCCAAGGCCTATAATGGCGATGCCACCATTGAAATAAGGGATGCTACCGAAATCACGTATAACGAACCGGCGCTTGTAGAACAGATGCTACCGACTATGAAACGGGTGGCCGGCGCGACCAATGTTCAAACCCAGAATGCGGTCACCGGTGCCGAAGACTTCTCGTACTACCAGAAAGAAGTGCCAGGATTCTTTTTCTTTTTAGGGGGAATGGCGCCTGGAACAACGGAGTCTTTCCCGCACCATACTCCCGATTTCCAAATTGATGATAGCGGACTACTTTTAGGCGTTAAGACCCTTACCGAAATGAGTTTGGATTACCTCAATAAATAAAACTTGAAGCAGCCGTTATCGCCCCATCCAGCCGCCGTCGACCAACATCGTGGTTCCGTTCATGTAGTTGGAAGCCTCGGAACATAAGAAAACAATCGGCCCCTTAAAATCTTCTGGCTGTCCCCATCTTCCGGCTGGAATTCGGGCCAGGATGGACTCCGATCTTTCTTCGTCGCTGCGAAGGGCTTCGGTATTGTCCGTACTGATATATCCGGGCGCTATTGCGTTTACATTGACACCTTTACTGGCCCACTCATTGGAAAATGCCATGGTCATCTGTCCGATAGCACCTTTACTGGCGGCATATCCGGGAACTGTAATTCCCCCTTGAAAGGTTAATAATGACGCCGTAAAAACAATTTTACCAGCTCCACGTTTGACCATTTCCTTTCCGATTTCACGGGTCAGCACGAATGGTGCCGTCTGATTGACTTCGATAACCTTGTCCCAATACTCGTCTGAATGTTCCACGGCCGGGGCACGTAAAATGGTTCCGGCATTGTTTATAAGGATGTCTATTTTTGGAAAATCATCTTTTACCTCTTCGATAAAATTGTATAATGCGTCCCGATTGCTGAAATCACAGGAATAGGCCTTGAATTTCCGGCCGATGCTTTCGACCTCCTGTTCGACCATACTGCCGTGCTTTTCTAAAGTGGCACTTACCCCGATAATATCCGCACCTGCTTCCGCCAAGGCCAAGGCCATCGCTTTGCCTATTCCCCTTTTGCAGCCGGTTACCAATGCTGTTTTCCCTTTTAAGTTGAAACTGTTTAATACACTCATAAAAATCATATTTATATGTCATTCCCCTACCTCAGCTACGTTCGGCATAAACTCCGGCGAGAATCTGTTAAATTTAATCGTAAATGGGTATCGATGGTCAAACTCCCTCGAACAACATTGGAAAAAACTTCCCTTCCATCTTTTTTCCTTTAGGGATGGGCGGCACGCCTTGTAAAAGTTCATCGTCCGTATTGCTTATGGTGCCGTCTGCAAACACATTGAGCACAAAAGCCCGCCGGCTCATTTCGGACTTGTTCTCATAAGAACCGTGTACCATAAGCGGATGATGAAAAGTGGCGTATCCTTTTTTGAGCTCGATAGCTACAGGATTTTGGAACTGCTCTTTCTGCCTGTCGTTCAAATAATCCATCAAACCGTTCATGTCACCGGCCAATGATGGTGCATCCAACAATCCCCAATTATGGCTTTTAGGAATATAGTGTAAGCATCCGTTTTCTTTGGTGGCATCGTCCAAGCCCGTCCAGCAGGTGAGATGTTGCATGGCGATGGTGCGCGTCCAGTACGAATAATCTTGATGCCAAGCCACTACCCCACCGTGTTCCGCGGGTTTACAGAACAGTTGGTCGTGCCAAAACCGCACAGGTTTCTCTTCCAAAAGTTGATGGGCGGCCATCACAAATGCTGGATTCCACAATACATCGTGAAAGCCTTCGGTAATACGCCAATGTCCCAAAGAATGGAATAAAACGGAATTTGGATCCTCGGATTCGTTGCTGTGGAATTCGTAAAATAGATGATGTGCAGGATGTTCTGGATCGACGATTTTCGCCAAATCGTTACGCAGCTTTTCTACCTGATAATCGTCGAGCAGTTTTATGCCCGATACATATCCTTCTTCATGAAAATGCGCGACCTGTTCGTCCGTCAATCGGTACTGGTTCCACTCCGCTTTGGATTTCGGCCATTGAAAAAGGTCGGAAACTGGTCGATGCCGGTTTGCTAAGTCCAATATTTCACTCATAGCTGCAAATTTGACGAATCGGTTCAAAAATAAGCATTCAAAATTGTATTTTTAACCCCCGATAAACTTTATGTGAAAGTTTATCCGGTACGTTTAGCTCTAAAGTCCGACAATTAATAAGAAATGTCAAAAAAATATATACAATTACATCCAGAAGACAATGTTTTAGCCGCATTGGCGGATTTGCCGGAAGGTACCCACGTACATCACAACGGTCATGACTTTGAACTTGTCGGAAATACGAAGGCCAAACACAAATTTACGGTTAATGCATTGGCCTTGAACGATGAAATATTTATGTACGGTGCTCTTGTGGGCAAAGCCATAAAGCCGGTCTTGCAGGGGGAAACGATTACCACCGAGAACGTGGTTCATGCCTCTTCGGAATATGTAACTGGGAAACAAAAAGCATCATGGAAGGCTCCCGATGTCTCCAAATGGTCAAACACTACCTTCAATGGATACCACAGGGCCGACGGCAAGGTCGGTACTGCGAACCATTGGCTCGTAGTTCCCTTAGTATTCTGTGAAAACAGGAATGTAGATGTGATTAAATCCGCTTTACTAAAATCACTGGGATATCATACGGAAACCGATTTTGTGGTAGATACGGAAACTCTTGTGCGTCAATACGAGAAGGGAGCTTCGCAAGAGGAACTGCTCTCCTCTGAAATCATCCGTACCCCCGAGGACATCAAACGGAACCGGACCTTCCCTAATGTGGACGGCATAAAATTTCTTAATCACGATGGAGGATGCGGGGGTACCCGTCAAGATTCCGAAACGCTCTGTAAATTGTTGGCGGGCTACATTACACACCCAAATACCGCAGGAGCCACCATTTTAAGCCTTGGATGCCAAAATGCGCAGTACCAAATACTGGAAGAAGCCATTAAAAAACGGGATCCGAATTTCTCAAAACCCTTGCACGTACTTGAACAGCAGCAGAGTAAAAGCGAACGCCATTTTATTGAAGATGCCGTCAAGAAGACCTTTTTAGGACTGATCGAAGCCAATAAAACGGAGCGAAAGCCCGCTCCCCTATCCCATTTGGTACTGGGGCTGGAATGTGGTGGTTCGGACGGATTCTCGGGAATCTCGGCGAACCCGGCACTGGGTTATGCCTCCGATCTGTTAGTAGCCCTGAATGCGACTACTGTATTGTCTGAATTCCCAGAACTCAACGGCGTCGAACAAGAACTCATCAATCGATGCGAGACGGAAGAAAATGCGGAGAAATTCGCCAAGTTAATGCGTGCCTATTCCGAAAGAGCGGTCGCCGTAGGTTCCGGATTTGAGAACAACCCCTCGCCCGGTAACATTAAGGACGGACTGATCACAGATGCCATGAAATCCGCCGGGGCAGCCAAAAAGGGCGGAACCAGCCTCGTGACCGATGTGTTGGATTATACCGAACCAGTATCTAAAAAAGGCTTGAATCTTTTGTGTACACCCGGTAACGATGTCGAAAGTACGACGGGACTGGCCGGCTCGGGCTGTACCATTATATGTTTTACCACAGGTTTAGGTACGCCCACTGGAAATCCTGTTGCCCAGGTCATTAAGATATCAAGTAACAATACCTTGAGCGAGCGTATGAAAGACCTTATCGATTTTAATTCTGGTACTATCATCACTGGCGAGGACACCATCGAAAGCAAGGGCGAGGAATTGTTGGAGTATATCATCAAAGTCGCAAGTGGCGAGGTGACGCCAGCCGCAGTGCGATTGGGACAGGAAGATTTTATTCCTTGGAAGCGGGGAATTTCGCTTTGAAAAGTTCAAGTTCAAAGTCAAGTGTCAAGTTCAAGACCGTTTGCCATTGGTAGAAATTTAAAAACAAAATTAAAAATGCATCCCCTAAACAGGAAAAGAACGTCTGGTGAACAGAATCTCCCCATAAAAATCATGCAATTCGGAGGTGGCAATTTCCTTCGCGCCTTTGTGGATTGGATGGTGGATGTACTGAACAATGAAACCGATTTCAATGGTGGTATTGCCATTGTTAAACCTACGGCGGGAGGGGATTATTCCGAACTAAAAGCGCAAGATGGTCTTTTTACGGTCGTTCTTGACGGTATAAAGGATGGCGAACTGATTGCCGAGAAAATCTTGGTGAACTCGGTCCAACAGGTAGTGAACTGTTATACTGAATGGGAAACCTATTTGGCCTTGGCGAAGAACCCCGATTTACGATTTATAGTGTCCAATACCACGGAAGCTGGGATTAAATTCAGCAGGGAAGATAAGTTTGAAGATGAACCTCCCACCGAATTTCCTGCTAAACTCACCGTTTGGTTACACCATCGCTTCGAACATTTTAAAGGTGAAACCTCAAAGGGATGCATATTCCTACCCTGCGAATTGATAGAAAATAATGGGGAGGCCTTAAAAAAGAGTGTGTTGCGCTATGCAGACCACTGGCAATTGGGTCATGAATTCACGGAATGGATTGAGGCCGCCAACCATTTTTGCAGTACGTTGGTCGATCGTATTGTGTCGGGCTACCCAAAAGATAGAGCCGATAAAATTCAAGAAGAACTGGGTTACGAGGATGAACTTTTGGTCGCAGGGGAATACTATCACAGCTGGGTAATTCAAGGTCCGGATATCGTGCAAAAAGAACTCCCTTTTTCCCAAACTGATCTTAATGTCGAATTTGTTGATGACCTTGTGCCGTATCGGGAGATGAAAGTCCGTATTTTGAACGGTGCGCATACCTCCATGGTCCCTGTAGGCTACTTGGCCGGCATCCGGTTTGTAAAAGAGGTGATGGATGATGAGGTGGTCAGCGGCTTTGTAACATCCCTTTTACTGGAAGAAGCGGCAAAAACTTTGGACTTTCCCGATGCTGTCAAACGGAAATTTGTGGCCAATGTGCTGGATCGTTTTCGAAATCCACTTTTAAAACATCAACTGATCAGTATTTCCCTAAATAGTACATCCAAATTCACGGCCCGTCTGTTACCGACCTTGAAGGATTATTATGCCAAGGAAGGAGAACTTCCCAAACGCATCGTTTTCGGTCTATCCGCCTTAATCCGATTCTATAAGGGGGAAACCAATGGGGAGCCCATCCCGTTAAAGGATGACCAAAAAGTTTTGGATTTTTTTGCATCCCATTGGGAAAAGTATGATTCCAATGGATTGTCCTTGAAAGAGTTATCCCAATCCATATTAAGCAATACCTCAATTTGGAAAGAGGACTTGACAAAAATTAACGGATTGGTCGAAAGCGTATCGCGAAACCTCAAAGCAATTAACAACGATGATATCCATAGTGCTTTGGCAAAATTATAAACAAAAGAATTACCAGAAAAAAAACAGCAACAATGACGATAGACTCCCACCAACATTTTTGGAAATACAATCCTGAAACACACGCTTGGATCGATGATGACATGGCCTCCATTCGACGTGATTTCTTACCCTCCGACCTAAAGACCGTCTATACCGAAAATGGTATTGACGGATGTGTGGCCGTACAGGCGGACCAAACCCTTGAGGAAACCGATTTTTTGCTTGAACTGGCAAGGGATAATGATTTCATAAAAGGAGTCGTCGGCTGGGCAGACCTTCAATCCAAAAATATAGAGGCCACCCTTGAAAAATACGCCTCCAACGAAAAATTAAAAGGATGGCGTCATATCGTTCAGGGGGAGTCCGATCCCAATTTTTTATTGCGTCCGGAATTTACGCGGGGAATATCCTATTTGGAAAAATTCGGGTATGCCTATGATATTTTAGTCTTTCCGCACCAGTTGGGCGCGGTGTTAGAGTTTGTAAAGAACTTCCCCAATCAAAAATTTGTCATCGACCATATCGCCAAGCCATACATTAAAGATGGATTTTATGAGGGATGGGCCTTGCTAATGGAAGCTATTGCCCAAAACGAAAATGTGTATTGCAAAATATCGGGAATGATTACCGAGGCAGATTACAACACGTGGACACCCGAACGACTGCACCCATACCTACACCATGTTTTAGAGATTTTTGGCAGCGAACGGCTCATGTTCGGTTCCGATTGGCCCGTGTGTCTGGTGGCAGGAAATTACGCGCAAGTCAAAACGGTGGTAACGGACTTTATTTCGGGTCTGGGCGACATCGATCAAAATATGATTATGGGCGAAAATGCGATGGCTTTTTATAGACTATAATTGTTCGACGTTCAGCTTTCACAAAGTTTTGCAGTGCCTAAAAAAACGTATTGCCGATCGTCTGTTCACTAAGTTGCAAAACTGCCGTAATTTTTTCAAAATTTCGCCACGATTAACCACCTACAACATTGAACAAAGTCCCAATGTGGTCGATGGTAATCCGCACTTCGTCCCCGACTTTGAGAGTAAAATCGTCAGGAGGTATAATACCGGTACCCGTCATCAAAAAGCAACCATTTGGGAATTTACATTCCCTGAATAAAAATGCTACCAATTCGTTGTGTTTCCGTTTCATTTGGCTGATGGCGATACTATCAGAGAAAATTGCTTCGCTGTCCCGCAGAATTTCCAACCGTATTTTAGTTTCAGGGGAAATCGGCTTTTCCGGAACATAAATACAAGGTCCCAATCCCGCACAACCCTCGTAGGTCTTAGCCTGGGGAAGATAGAGGGGATTTTCGCCCTCGATGCTACGAGAACTCATGTCGTTACCGATGGTATAACCTTCGATACTCCCTTCCGAACTGATAAAAAGCGTGAGTTCGGGTTCGGGTACGTCCCAACCGGAGTCTTTTCGAATACGCACCGTTCCGCCGTGACCAACCGTGCGCTGCGCGGTGGCCTTAAAGAAGAGTTCAGGGCGCTCGGCATCGTAGACACGATCGTAAAAACTACCGCCCCCCGCTTTTTTAGATTCTTCCATTCGGGCTTCCCTACTGCGCATATAGGTAACACCGGACGCCCAGATTTCTTGCGTACCCATTGGGGTCTGTAATCTATTGGGCAGATTTTCATTGGAATCAGCCTCCATAGTCCCAACTTCTTTTAGTAAGGCTTGATACAGATTTTTTCGGTTTAGGAAATCGTCCCAATTATCCACTTTTTTACGGTAAAATGTATCATTATGTTTGATGAGGGCACCCTCTGGGGTCTTATAAATTTGCATCAGCGTATTTTTTTTAAGGATTAATCTATATAAAAATAACGGTTTTTTTGAGACAAGATAGAATCCAACCGCATTGAAGCTTATTTTTAACAGGATAATGTTTTATCTTGCCTTTCCATAAAAACAACTTATGTTCGAAATTAAAAACAAGATTGCGATTATAACCGGTGCTAGCGGAGCTTTAGCGGGAAGTGTCGCCAAAAGTCTGGCTGGTGCTGGCGTAAAACTGGCCCTGTTGAGCCGCAAGGAATCTTCGCTTCAGTCGTTAATGGACACAATAGCAGAAACCGGTGGAAAAGCAGAGGCGTACGAAGCGGATATTCTGGATGAGGAATCGCTGCAGAACGCAAAACTGCAGATTATGAACGATTTTGGAAGAATTGATATTCTACTGAACATCGCAGGGGGAAATCTGCCCGGTGCGACCATCGCTCCCGATAAAACGATTTTCGATCTCTCGATGGACGATTTCAAAAAAGTAACCGACCTGAACCTGAACGGCACCGTGCTTCCCTCGTTGATATTCGGAAAAACCATGGCCGACCAAAAGAAAGGGGTTATCATCAATTACTCCTCCATGGCGGTCGAACGTGCCATTACGAGGGTTGCGGGATACTCGGCCTCTAAAGCAGCCATGGAAAACTTCACCCGATGGATGGCCGTTGAAATGGCTACAAAATTTGGGGAGGGCGTTCGCGTAAATGCCATCGCTCCAGGATTTTTTATAGGAAAACAGAACAAAGCCCTTCTTACCAATGTTGATGGCTCGTACACCCAACGCGGACAGGACATTATCAGAAATACGCCCATGGGCAGGTTCGGCGATGCCGAAGAGCTCAATGGTGCCATCCACTTTTTATGCAGCGATGCGGCGAAGTTTATAACGGGAATTGTACTTCCGGTCGATGGAGGGTTTAGTGCTTTTAGCGGGGTATAGTTTACTATTCAGTGGCAGTAGCGGGAGGCAGTAAACATTTAAGGTTTAATTCTGCCTATCGGCAGTTTTAAGGATCAAGGTTCAAGGTTATTACCTGTAACAACCTTGAACAAGTGCAAAGCAGGAATTGAACCTTAAACTTTCTGTTACGAAATGCAGATTTTTTAAAAAATTAACTATGGAACAAACATGGCGATGGTACGGACCGAGCGATCCCGTTAGCCTTCAGGATATCAAACAGGCCGGTGCTACCGGTATCGTTACCGCACTTCACCATATTCCCAATGGGGAGATTTGGGAGGTATCGGAAATTGAAAAACGGAAAAAAATCATTGAGGATAACGGACTCGTTTGGTCGGTAGTGGAATCGTTACCAATCCACGAACACATTAAAATCCAAAAAGGAGACTTTAAACAGCATATTGTAAATTATAAGCAGAGCCTGAAGAATCTAGCCGTTTGTGACGTAAAGATTGTATGCTACAATTTTATGCCAGTTTTAGATTGGACGCGCACAAGTTTAGACTACGAGGTGGAGGACGGTTCAAAAGCGCTACGATTTGAATTCAACGCACTGGCTGCGTTCGACCTTTTTATACTCAAGCGGCCCAATGCTGAGGCGACCTACAGCAAAGACCAAATTGCCGCTGCCAAACAACGTTTCGACAAAATGTCGGAAAACGAGGTCTGGGAATTGGTAAAAACCATTATCGCGGGTTTGCCAGGTTCTTCTGAAGGCTATCCGGTACCTGAAAAGGGCTACGACCTCGGTAAGTTCCAGAGCATTTTAGATACGTACGAGAACATCGGCGA
>RCMY010003226.1_pt1 | contig 15307 bp, 9 predicted proteins | sample 2041341 | NCBI WGS metagenome assembly RCMY01 (sample SAMN09708234, study PRJNA481090) | Marine sediment metagenome, whole genome shotgun sequencing project.
GCTCATGCCCAAGGCAATCGAGCCGGCATCCAATGTGTAGGTCAAGGTATCGGCCGGCAGGTCACTGTCGGTGGCACTCGCGGTAAAGCTCAACGTGGAAAGTTCATCGATACTCTGGTCACCAATGACAGCCAATACAGGGGCATTATTGACTTCGTTCACCGTGATCGAAAAGATCTCACTGTCGACCAGATTACCCGTGCCATCGTCGGTGACGGTGATTGTCACCGACGGTGTCAACCCTCCCTGGCCTTCGGTAGGCGTCCAGCTAAAGGCACCGGTGCCGGGATTGATGGTCATGCCCAGGGCGATCGAGCCGGCATCCAATGTGTAGGTCAAGGTATCGGCCGGCAGGTCACTGTCGGTGGCGCTCGCAGTAAAGCTCAACGTGGAAAGTTCATCAACCGATTGATCACCGATCGCACCGAGTACGGGTGCGTCGTTGATGTCATTCACCGTGATCGAAATGACTTCACTGTCGACCAGGTTGCCAGTGCCATCATCGGTGACGGTGATCGTCACTGAGGGGGTCAGTCCACCCTGGGCTTCGGTCGGTGTCCAGCTAAAAGCGCCAGTGGTCGGGTGAATGCTCATGCCCAAGGCGATCGAAGGCGCATCCAGACTATAGGTTAACGTGTCGCCCGGCAGATCACTGTCGGTGGCGCTCGCAGTAAAGCTCAACGTGGAAAGTTCATCAACCGATTGATCACCGATGTACGGGTGCGACGTTTACTTCATTCACCGTGATTGTAATGACTTCGCTGTCCACCAGGTTGCCAGTGCCATCATCGGTGACGGTGATCGTCACCGAGGGGGTCAGTCCACCCTGGGCTTCGGTCGGTGTCCAGCTAAAAGCGCCAGTGGTTGGGTGAATGCTCATGCCCAGATCGAGCCGGCATCCAGCGTATAGGTCAGGGTATCGGCCGGCAGGTCACTGTCAGTGGCGCTCGCGGTAAAGCTCAGCGTGGCGAGTTCATCGATACTCTGGTTACCGATTGCATCGAGTACGGGGGCGTTATTGACTGCACCAGTTGGTGTCAGATTCAGTATATACACTGCGCCGCTGTCGGCACTGCCATCGTCGTCCCTGGACGCAGCGACGGCAATGTCGATGGCGCCATCACCGTCGAGGTCGCCGAGCCCAGCGAGCCCGGAAGCAAACGCGTCGCTGTCGGCCAACGGGCCTGTCAGGCCGCCTGCGATGGAACTGATCTTCTGTTCGTTTTTGACGGTTCCGTCCGGGTTGAGAAACAGAATGTGAGCAGCGCCGCGGTCGGTGCCACCGTCATCATCGAAGCTGACACCCACGGCAATGTCGGTGACGCCGTCAGCGTCAACGTCGCCAATTCCAGCGACAGTGACTCCAAGGCGATCATTGTCATCGAGCGCCGCTGTGAGTCCTCCTACGACAGCGCTGATCTTTTGTTCGACCTTGACCGTTCCGTCTGCATTGAGGAACAGGATGTGGACCGATCCACGGTCGGCACCACCGTCGTCATCAAGTTGTGCGCCGACGGCGAGGTCGAAAATGCCATCGGCGTCGAGGTCACCTATTCCCGAGACCGCATTTCCGAAACGATCGTCGTCGTCGATCGCAGCGGTAAGTCCGCCCGTCGTTGAACTGATTGTCTGCTCGGTTTTGACGGTTCCGTCCGCGTTGAGGAACAGGATGTGGACCGCACCACGGTCGAGTCCGCCGTCGTCATCGCGCGGTGCGCCGACCGCGATGTCGTTGATGCCGTCGCCGTCTACGTCGCCGAGGCTTGCCACCGCTGCGCCGAAGGAGTCACTGTCGTCGAGCGTTGTGGTCAGTCCTCCGGTAGTCATACTGATCTTTTGCTCCGCCTTGACGGTGCCGTCGGCGTTCATGAACAGAATGTGAACTGCACCGCGGTTGGTACCGCCGTCGTCATCGTTATGTGCTCCGACCGCAAGGTCGATGATGCCGTCGCCGTCTACGTCGCCGATGCCGACGACCGACTTGCCAAATTGGTCGCCATCGTCAATGATCGCCGTTAGCCCGCCTGTGACCGCGCTGATTTTCTGTTCGGCCTTGACAGTTCCATCGGCATTGAGAAACAGGATGTAAACCGCCCCGCGATCTGTGCCGCCATCGTCATCGAGCATGGCGCCAACGGCCATGTCGTTGATGCCGTCGCCATCGAGATCGCCGATGCCGTCAATTGCCTTACCAAAACGATCGTTGGGATCGAGCGGCGACGTCAGGCCACCAACCGTGCCGCTGATTTTTTGCTCGTTGGTAACTGTACCGTCCGAGGCGCCCGTGGGCAGGTCCAGGTAGTCAGCCTGGCCGTCGCGGTCACTATCGATGGCATCGCGAGGATCGCCATCGGTATTCGGGTCGGCATTCTCGGAACTGGTCAGGATGCCATCGCCATCGTCGTCGGCGTCCAGATAGTTCGGATTACTGTCACTGTCAGTGTCCGGGCCGGCATTTGTCGACGGGAGGTTGTCTAGATCGGAGTTGGCGTCTTCCTCGTTGTCCCAGAGTCCGTCTCCATCTGAGTCAACCGGCGCTACATTGCTGCTATCGGCAAGCGCAATGCCATTGATTTCTCCAGGCAAGCTCGAATCATCAATGGTTAGGGCGATATCCGAACCATCGAAGAATATCTGTGCACCTACAATCGTGTCCGGCGAGCTATCCTGCTCGGTGGCACTAATCGTCAGAGCCACAATGTCAATCTGGTTCGCGGATACCGTAGTTTGTCCAGCTGTACCAATGACAAGCGGATCATCCACAGTATCATTTTTCGGATCATTATTATTAGTGGTTACCGTCACTAACAGGCTGCCCTGATTCAAGGTTGTCCCGCCAAGTGATACAGTTTCTTCGATAAATTCAAGTCCCTGTATCTGCTCGATTGGATCACTCATGAAGGCTGCACCCAGCAATAAATCCTGGCGGCCGTCGGTATTATTATAAGTTGTTATGTTGGCGTGTATGGCTGGATCTGAACCAGCCAATATATAAGTACCGGCTTCGAGCACTGTATCAACGCCTATTTCGCTATATTTTTCAACGATGGTAATGGCATGAATATTTGCTGGTGTCGTTCCATTCGCTTTGAATATTGCATCTTCAAGTAGCATCTCGTATTTGCCGGTATCAGGCGAGTAAACCAGCAAATCGGTATTATTGACGTCTATCGTACCGCCTCCAACGGTAGGAAGCGCAAAATCTGCCTTGTTGTCCGCGCGCATCGAAAGCACTATCTGGCCGGCCAGCAGGTTATAGGTTCCCTGTACTCCACCCACGAGGGTGTCAACGGTCACTGCATTGTCCACATAGTGAATTGCCCGAAGATTTTCAGGAAATACATACTCGGTTGAAAAACTGCCGTCGGTAGTTCCTGTAGAACCATCGCCTGACTCAAAACTCAAGCCAGGAACACCCAATACTGCAATATCGGTCGAATCGAAAGTTGGTGCACTGTTAACGGCTGCTGCACCGTTGGCGCTTATCAACAGCTTGGCAGTTCTATACTCAAATGCACCAATGTCAACCGTCGCCGTCAGATCACCATTACCGTCGAAAATACGGGCCAAGCCACGCTGATCGGTTGCAGGTGCACTGAGGTTATCACCCGCATCGATGGCCGTACTTCCAGATTGCAGTGCGTGGGTTTTTGTTGGACCACCGTTGTTTGACAGTGCGTCTAATAGAGTATTGCCAGATCCCACTTGGTCATTGTATACAGTGTCAGTAAGGCCAGTTGTTGCAACCTCCATCGTCCCAATCAGGTTATTGCCAAGCGAATTGAAATCTCCTGCGACATCTGCTCCTGTATTGTTCCCTGCGACTATCGTATTGCCAATGTTGCCTATCGATCCAGGATCCTCAACCATGAATCCACTAGCCGTGGGCGAAGTATTGTTGGTAATGGTCGAATTCTGCAATGTTACTGTGCCAGTTGTAAAAATACCCCCACCTTTCAAGCTGCTTGAGTTGCCGCTGATCGTCACGTTGGTTCCGGTAAAGGTACCGCTCACATCGATTCCGCCACCAGAATTCCCACTCACAATGTTATTGCTTATGGTCACTTTGTTGGCCGTCGTCCCACCACCTGACGTCATCCCGCCGCCGCTGATGACAGCGGTATTGTTATCAAGCGTGACATTTTCAAGCGACAGGGTTCCGTCATTTGATATAGCACCACCGGTTCTCGCATTGTTACCGGTAAACAAGACATCATTGATGACCGCACTCGCAGATCCAGCAACCAATAGACCACCACCATTGCTGACACCGACGGCGGCATCCCCACTTTGAATCGTAGCGTTGGACAAGGTCAGCGATCCCGAAACTACGTGAAATACACGGTCGAGGTCATTGCCTTCAATGATGGTTGAGGAAACATCAGTGCCGGTAATTGTCAAATCGTCGAGAATATCCAGATCGCCCATAGCTGCAGTGTTTTCTGAAACACCCCCGATTGCCAGGGTATAGGTACCTGCCGCGAGTACGATCTCGTCCGCTATGCCAGCATCATTGTTGGCCGCGATAATGGCTTCACGCAATGAGATGAATCCGTCCGATCCCTTGTTATCAAACAAGGTCCAGACCGACGTTGTGTTTCCATCGACGGTGTCGGCTGTCGTATCAACGATAATCGGCCCGGCGGCAAATTCGTACGCTCCAATATCCTTCGCCCCGTCACGGGTATAACCGCGCTGATCGGCCGTTGGCGCGCCTGGCGTACTACCCGCGTTGATCGCGGCGCTGCCGATCAGCAATGCATGGGTCAAGGTATCGCCACCATTGTCTGTCAGTACGCCAATGTCTGGATCGCTGCCTTTTAAATCGCTTCCATGCAAACCCGTGGCGGTACCCTCAACTTCAATCAGGTTGTCGCCCGTTGTGCTGACAAAGGCACCGTCGACATCAGGGTTGCTACTTGCGAAATTGTCTGCCACCAGCGTGTTGTTGATTTTGGTGATGGCACCGGCAGCGTCTTTATTATGCATACCGCCGCCACCGTTGCTCGCTGAGTTGTCGGCCACTGTGACATTTACAAGCGTAGCCACATTCAGGTTATAAAGTCCTCCACCATCGCCTGCAGTGGCGGAGTTGCCACTAATCGTTGTGTTGGACATATTCAGAATACCGCCGGTAAAATTCATCACACCACCACCAAATTCAGCAGAATTACCTTCGATTAGTGAAGCTTCAATGGTGAGATCTCCGCGGTTGAATATCGCCCCACCATAGTCAGCTGAACCGGTCGTGTGATTGTTGGAAAACCACACATTGGATAACGACACCACAGGGGCCGCCGGCACATTCCCGATGTATATTCCTGCACCTAGGTTGTCGACAAAGCCGTTCTGGATCTTCAAATCCGACATCGACACATTGAATGCAGAATCGGCAATCACCTGGAAAACACGATCCAGACCTGCGCCATCAATGATGGTCTGATCTGCTCCCACGCCGGTAATGGTCAGGGGATCGAGAATATCAAGATCACCCGTAGCAGCGACATCTTCACCGATCCCGGCAATCTCAAGAGTATAAGTACCAGCGCTCAATGCGATGGTATCGGCCACACCCGAGTCGTTGTTGGATGCGATGATGGCTTCGCGAAGCGATATACCATCAGTACCCGGGGTGGCAATCAAGTTGGCAATACTTGAGGTGTCTCCGCCGTCAGCAAGGTCGTTGAATGTGGTGACATTGACTAATGCAAGAGCCCCGGTCCAGGCCTCCGTGCCTGTCATGGCGAAAGCGGCCGTCTCGATGACACCTGGACGATACTCCAGGTCCCAGTCCCCGCCTTGATGAATGTTGCCGGTCTGGTCGATCGAGGCTGCAACATCGGCACCGGTTGCTACGCTGATTGCATCGACCAGCGCCTTACCCTGAACGTCCGCCGCCAGGTCACAGCCATAGATCAGGATGTCGCCGGATTCGGAAAGGGAGCTGCCCCATTCGCTGAGTTGGCCGGCGTAGTCGTGCAAGCTGCCATTCGCCAGTGTGGTGCTGCCAAGCTGAATCTGCCCAGCGGCACCGTGTGAAATAATGTGTATGGCATCAAGTCCCTGCAAGCCGTTCAGCATGGTGGTCATCTGTGCGACACCGTCGCTGGTCGAATCGATCAGATACACCTGAAACAAGTCAGCGTCCGCACTGCCCATGAGGTCGGTGAGCAGCTGCTCCCCGTCAGCAACTCCAGCATCGAGGAAGATGATTTCACGATATCGGGTCTGTTCTCCATTGATCGAAGGCACAGTAATCAAACTATCGAGGTTATCCTGCTCCACAGATTGCTGAGCGCTGTCAGCATTCAACGTCGATAGCTCCGGCGGTTGCTGCCGGTCGGCCCAGGCGTGTTCAACGGCCGGGTTGCCGCGACTATCGACGCCACTGTCTATCGCATCGAAGCCCCACCACGCGCTCGCGCTGATCAGGTTCCAGTCGTCAGCCTGCGCATTGCCGTCAAGCACACCGGCATCGATACCCAGTACATCGGCAGATAACAACAGGCGCGGTTCCATGACCTCAACGGACATGTCATCGTCGGCAGAGTATCTCTTACGTATCCAGCGCATCAGCCGTCCGACTACCCATTGGCTGCTGCCTGCACAGTGTCCAGCTCTACGCGACACTTCACTCCGGCCGGAATGGTTTCCTGCGGATTGGGTAGCGAGAGTCGCGCGCCGAAAGTACCGCTGCCAGCGTCGCCCATCGGATCGACTAATTCGACGGTCGCAACGAGTGCAGGCCCCTCGTTCAATTCCGGAAACACGTTCGCCGACATACCGGGCTTCACTTTACCGAACAATCTCATTGGCAGGATGGCCTCCACATATAACGGGTCGAGTTTGACGATACGCAACAGGGGCTGTTTCTCGAGGTGTTCACCCGGGTCAAGCAGACGTGCTACGACGACGCCGTCGATCGGGCTTCGAATACGGCGAAGATCCAAGGCTGTCTCGGCGCGCGACAGTTCCAGATCGTTGAGCTGGATGTCATCTTCGGCCTGGAGCACCCGCCACGCCGACAGACTCAATTCTCGCGAGGCCTGGTCTTGCTCTTGTTCTGATGCAGCCTTGGACGCAACAAGTGATGAGATGCGTTTCTCAGACTGTCGATCGATCGCAAATACGGCTTTGCGCAAACTCAGTTCGGTGTCCATGGCAGCCCGGTGACTGGCTATTGCCACACTGGCCTCCTCCAGTCGTGAGTCCAGATTGGCGACAAGCTGCCCTGCGGCCACCCGGTCACTGCGATCGACCAATACCTCACTTAACCGGCCCGGCTCTTCACTGCCCAGATCGACGGTTTGCGATGGCGTGATAACGCAGTCAAAGCCGGCAGGCGGATCCTCGGATGCCAACGCAGACATACTGGCAGACAACAAGACGAGTGCTGCTCCAGTCAGTAAGTTTTTATTTGCCCTGCACATGTTCGCCTGTAAGCAGTTACCCCATCCTGACTACTAGCGGCACTGCAACAGCTTTCTCAAAGGAATATGGTTATTTTTTAAAAACCGATCCTGTTGATCAGCATTTTTCTCAGAGAGTCATACCAGCGAGGCAACAAGGGGCTCGCCTGGTGTTCGAAACGTACCGAGGCTCGACTGCCTGCATGCTTTGCATGCGGGCTGTGAGGAATCGTGATATCAAACGCAAACACACGCTGGAGTGCGGTAATACCATGCTCGTCGCGGGAATCAACCGGAATCAGACCACCTGCCTGGCTGCCCAGCGCCGCACTGGGCAACTTGTCGGATGCCAGTGGGGCCTCGCCCAGTAACTGGCCATTCAGAGTTGATGCGGTGCCGTCTGCCAGCCGTACTTCGATGCGCTCAACGTTCTCGCGAATTCGGCTGGCATCCTGTTGCGTGGCGACTACGCGCACCACAGCATCTTCATTATTGCTCAGGTAGGCAAGCATGTCGCCCTGGCGCACGAAACGACCCATACGGTCGTTGCCGAACGGCACATGTAACGTACCCTTCCCCGGACTGCGCACGGACAGGCCCGCCTGGCGCTCTTGCAGGTCAGCCAGTTCCTGGCGCGTCTGCGCCAGCCTCTCAGTGTGTATCTCACGCGCAGCGCGCTCATCCATTCTGAGCATGTCCCGTCGCGCATCGAGTTCCTGCAGGCGAGCCGCCAGCACAGCGGTTTGAGTATCCAATTGCGGATTACTGAGAACAAACAACACATCACCCTGCTCGACGGACGCTTCTTTGGGCATATTCTGCTGTTGCAGAAATCCATCGACATCGGCACGCACCACGGACCGTTCAGGCAACATAACGATACCTTCGACGTTCGTGCTGGACGGAAACGGCATCAGGGCCAGAATGATGAATAGCGTGCCCAAAACCCCAACTACCGCATAAAAAGCACGAACCCGTCGGCCTGACAAGGCAGGATTGAACAACAGATAATGCCATTGACGTCCCAAGGGCAATAGCAGTTGTATGCTCAGCAACCAGGCCGCCATCACAGTTCCCAGCACCGGGACTGTCGCTATCAGAAAAAGAGCAATACCGATGGTAATACTGAAGCGATATATCGTGGCGGCAGCGCCATAGAACAGAAACCAGCGGCGTTCACCGACACTCGTGTGCGGACTGTCGCACGGCACACCCAGCAGATAGCGCCGTGTCAGATAGGCGTAGTAACGTGCCGAGCGACTTGCCAGATTTGGAATCTCGACAGCATCTGCCAATATGTAGTAGCCATCGAAGCGCAACAAGGGATTGCCGTTGAACAACAGCGTTGAAACTCCGCCGATCACCATGACAGCAAACGCCATGTCCCGGACCATGCCATCGCTGCAAAGTAACCAGGTGAACAGTGCCAGTGACGAGAGAAATACCTCGACCATGATCCCTGCTGCGCCTACCAGCATTCGACGATTTTTACTGGCGAAAAAGGAGGCGGCAGAGGCATCAACATAGGGCACAGGCAGGAAAACGAGCAGGGTAATCCCCATCTCGTTAACAGCCGCACCTCCCGATTTTACGGCAAGGCAATGCCCCAGTTCGTGCAATCCCTTCACCAGTGGATAAAGACAAACCAACAAGATCCACTGCCGGGGGTCATCCAGCCGCTGAGCGCCATAGGTAGCCAATGCATCCCAATTCATCAACGCCTGCAAGCCCGCCAACAATGCGACTCCCAGCCACAATGCCAGAGCCCACGGCCGAAACAGCCAGGCAATGGCTGGAAATACGCGGTTCAGAAAACGATCTGGATCGACCAATGCAATCCGCGGCGAGAGCAGGCGCATCCAGCGTGCCTTGAGCTTGCTCTGACGCTGTCCCTGTCGCTGCGTGATCAATGTGCCGAGCTCACGATTCACGTCAACCGTCAACAGTCCCGCCGCCTGTAGCTGGGTAAGTGTCGTGATAATCTCACGCTGTACAGCCGATACGTGCTTTACATTCTCCAACGGTTTTTCGCAAACCTGTGCCAGAGAAAGCCGACCATCCATCTTTGCAAGCAATTGGTAGATACCCTGGCTTAGCCGGTACTGCTGTCGGTCATACGCATTGTGCAGCAAGTACGAGCGACGGCCACGATAATCCACGGCTTGCACCGAAACACAATCGCTCAGCTGGAATCGTAACCCCGCCATACGCATCCACAGCTGGGTTATCGGGTCCTCCTTGACGTCAGGCATTGTCAAGGTAGCAGGCGCCACAGTTGCAGCCTCAGCCAGTCGGTCAGGCTGTGCGTCCATATCCACCAGCGGCGTCGCTCACCAATAGTGACCTTGGCAATACCCTGCATGCCCGGTCGCAAGCCTGTCAGTGTCTCAGACAACTTTGCCTCGACTCTGAATGTGGGCTCCTCAGCGTCATCCTGCGCCATGGAGCTGATGCCGCTCACCGTGAACCGCACTACCTCACTTGGCATGGCAGAGAGCGTCAACTCGCCTGACTGGCCCTCTTCCAGGCCAGCTATATCATGATCGCTGACCTGTATCACTACCTGGTACTCATTCAAAGGGGCAATCTGGAACAGCAATTCGCCCCGCGAGATCGGCACACCCAGCGAGCGACTCCAGTCTCCTGATATCACCAGACCGGTAAAGGGCGCGCGCAATTCGGTGCGCGTCAGTTGATCCTGCACCAATGAATGTCTGGCGTTTACCTGCTCCAGCTGCGCCTGAAGAATCCCGGCATTGCCGTGATCAAGTATTGCGACTGCTTGCCGATGCTCACCGAAGATTTCACCTTGTTCAGCTTTCAATTTGCGCAGCTCACCTGATAGCTCTCTATCATCGAGCCGCGCCAGCAGATCCCCTTTGGTGACTTCGTGTCCTGCCCGTGACAGGGCTTCGACGATATACCCATCAAATGGAGCAACTATAGCCCGTTGCACCGCACCCTCAAGACCTGCGGGTGCAGACACACGATACTCCCCGCTGCTCAAGGCAAACATCAAGAGTGAAAAAACACCAAGCAGCGCGGTGATTCTACCCAGGCGTCCTTGCGCCTGCAGCATCTGTCGCCAACCCTCAGCGATGAGCGCGATCAGACGAATGCGCCAGGCCTGCTTCAATTCGCGCTGCAATTCCAGAAGAGGTGCAACGATACTGGCACCCTCTTGACAGGCACTCGTTATTGTTAATACATCGCCGAACCCTTCGGCGAATTCAAAACAGAAGACGAGCGGGGTTCGCATCCCCTGTGTGACTGGCACGCTACAGATTCCGCCCAGACCCGTCCCGTCGACCAATTCGCGCTGGCAGGCCATAGCACCTGAATCAGCGCCTGAATCTGGCCAGTGCATAGCCCCCCCAGACAGCAATGCCTCCTGCATTGCAGCTTCCAGCAATTTAACCCGTGGTCTGCGGCTATCCAGCTCACCCTGCTCGGAAACTGCCTGCAAGTGGACTCCGCTTTTCGTCAGTCGCCCCACTGCCACACGAGTGCAGCCGGTACGCTCGGGCAACAAAGCGAGGACCACGGTCAAAGCATCATGATAATTCCGCTGACCCATCGCCTCCGTAATCAGCGGTGCGTATACGCCTGTACTCGGTGTCCAGTCACGCTGCGACAGCGCGAAGTTAAGCCACGCTTCACCCCAGTCAAGTAACTGAAGGATTAAGGCTTGTCGCTCATTTGGCGCTCGCACCTCTACCACTACTGCGCCGTCGGCGTGTTTTCCCAATTTCAGCGGATAGGCAATGCGCAGCATCACCGCCCCATCGTCGAGCGGTTTCCCCATACCCGTTACAGGCGCACCGGAACGCTGCGCAAGCCTTGCGGCCAGCGCGAGTTCGTTCGCATTGGGCAGGTTATCCGGGTAGGTAACCACCAGCCCACCCGGCCGGACACTGGCACCATTCAGCTCGACGTAGGCGGTTTGAAGCCCGGGGATCAGTTGTCGTTGCAGCGCGAACCACGTATTGACGAGAGATGCAGAAACGATCACGCTAGTTTTTTCTACCGTATGCGGGTACGCAGGCGATAGCGTACAGAGAGATACCAATGCATAGGAATCGGCCGTGGCTTCCCGATGTTGAGCGTATATAACTGTCGCGTCGTGCACCTGCCCTTAGCCGGTCATAATCAATTTCACGGACTCAGGATTCAGCTTCAAACAGAAAGTTGAGTCCACGCTATTCGAATTGACGTTCCACCGGCGAAAGGTATGCAATCCGGATGGCGATGTCACCGGCGGACCCTGATCAGAAACATGGTCACGACCACTGCCATGGTAAGCACAACCGAAGAGATGCCCATTAGAAAGCATCCCGGTGGCGATCTGGATCGGTGTCGCCACTTCCACGATGCGTGCCGCCTGGTCTGCCTTTGACAGCTTAGCGGTACGAACCGATATTCTTGCGCACGCTCAGTTGGGGGTAGAGGCGTAATTCTGGAACGCCATGGCGATATTACGCTGAGTGGGTTGCCTACGTACCGCTGCTATGCTTGGCAGACCCCGGTGACGAGCCCCACAAGGGTGCCCTGCTCAGAGCACATTCAGGTCTGGGTCGGCACACGCGCACATCACTGATATTACGTAATCAGATGAATCAACTGTTTTACGGCGCCTAAGTTGACAGCCCGTTCAGTGAACCATGTATTCAGTGGGAGTGTTTTCGATGATGTACTTGGTCGCCTCGTAAATGCAGCTTCTGATCGCTTTCTCCATTGGAGTCTTGGCATAGCCTCCCAGAGAGCCGGATAGATTCCCGCCACCTGTCAATGCTCCCAGCGCTGCACCGATATTGATGTCCTTGGCAACACCCTCGACACGCGTTGCGGCCAGAACTTCGGTGGTCGCTGCGTCTACTATGCGAATGTCCATGGCCATGGTGGATTTGCTGTAGCCGCCAGAGACAGCGCCCATCAGGGCCGACGCCTTTTTGCCAAGCAGCCCACCAATTTTTCCTGAGCTTCCGGAGGAGCCTGGGTCAAATCCGGTTACGGATGCGATGACCGCAATATCTGCGCCTTTGACCGCACCTCGCTTGACGCCTGTGGAGTCGGTGTAGCCATCTTCCTGCAAACCAATTTCACTCTTTACCGAATCGATATTCTGCCGCTCCAGCACCCGGTAGCGCTTGCTCTGCACCAGTGCGGTCGTCAGCATGTCCTTCAGACCTTCCGAGATACCGGCGTATTCACTGGAGGAGAAAGAGAGGTTGGTGCCACCGATGCCGATGGTCGTCTGGTTGGTACCGACATTCCAGTCAAAGTCGGTCACCGCTACCCTGGCTCGCGGGCCGCTGTATGGAGGCAACTGAGTTTCCAATCCGGTGTCCACGCTGGCCTCTGGTTTGACCATGCTCTCCAGGCAGCCTGACAGCGAAAACGCCATCGGGAGACAGATTAGTAGAACTCTGAGTAACTTCGACATTGTCTTCGCCTGGTTTGATCGCTAACGTGTGCAATAGAACATGGAAGGCTACAACGTTACAGCTAAATCTACGCAATTCATACAAAGGAATAGTCGGGAAATTGAACTGGTAGGAACTTTATTGCCCGGTGGGTCTGGACGGCGGAGTATTCAGATCAGGATCGCCTCATGAATACTTGCGGCAGAGCCTGGCTTAGGCGCCGTAAAGCATTAAACACCCCATTTTAGGTGACCCAGGGGGGACGCTCAGTCCGCCCGTCAAACAAGACGCGAGAAGGGCGAATGGCCAGCCATTCAACCCTGTTGTTTGTGATGACGCGAATCAATGAAGCGCGAACGAACCTCGATCTATCCAGTCCTGGTGCCTACAATTACCTGCTGCAGAGTAACCGTAACGTTGGTTCCTTCGTCGGTGCACTGCAGGATTTCAGAAATATCAAGAATGATGTCGACAAAATGGAGGAACTGCGTCGTCAGTACCGGAAAAAATTTGACGTCGTCTGGCGTGGCTTTTCGATCTTCGAGATCAATTTCCAAATCCAGCCAGAACACCAGGAACAAGTGACAGAACTCATTACTGACAACTTTGCTCCTGCGCTCGAACAGACAATCTGCCGAGTTGGTTGAAAAGTCGCACAAGACACAACGCGAAATGAAAAGGCTGATTGACGAGCTGCGAAGTGGAAAACTGGAAAGCAAAGCATGAACTTTGATGTAGTTGCTGCGGAGTCAGCAGACTTGTTGATCGATGAGTGCAAGGCGTCGGAATCGACGCCCGATATACTTTTGGTAGACTACCGACTTCGCGAAAATCAGACTGGCGAGACAGCCATACGTCGCGTGCGATCAGCATTCGAAATAGATTTTCCAGCGATAATCATTACCGGAGATACATCGCCGGGACGTATGCATGAAGCAGCAAAAAGTGGTTTCGAATTACTGCATAAACCCGTTGAGCCGGCAAACCTGGTGGAACGAATCACAGTGCTTGTCGCAGCGGTAGCCCGCCCTTCTTCAAGGGTCGGCTAAAGACTTGCTTGACCCGTAAGGGCGTTCAGGAAATCGAGATTCAGTCTGCTCAGAGGCTCTGCTTTCTCATTTGCACAGTGCGGGCAAGCCAACTCCCGCACTTTCAATACCACCATCGGACTCATTCACCTACTCCACAATCAGAGAGATTGCGAAAGTGAGGGTGACCTTCGCGGGACCAAAAAACGTGTCTTTCGAAAACTCAGCAGGGCACCACCGATAATCTGCAATTCAACTTAGCCGATCAAAATCGAGCTGGTAAAACCCCATTTGTCGAAGAAGTCGACATCCTGTTGCATGAGAGTCAGCTTTTGGCCGCCAGTTGGCGCAACACATAATGGAGAATGCCGCCGTTACGCAGGTAGTCCCACTCTACATCGGTATCCACCCGCACGATCGCTTCGAATTCAGTCTGTTTTCCATCGGCATTCACCGCTGTGACCGTGACCGTTCCGGGCTGCTCTGCCAGCGATGAAATGCTGAAGTGCTCCTCACCACTGAGCTGCAGAGGTTCGACACCCTGCCCCTGGGCAAACTGCAAGGGCAAGACACCGAAGCCAACAAGATTGGATCGATGAATGCGTTCGTAACCTTCAGCAATCACGGCTCGCACACCCAGCAAACTGACACCCTTGGCAGCCCAGTCTCGACTGGATCCGGTACCATACTCCTTGCCGGCAAGCACAACCAGTGGCACCTTGTCCTGCTGATACTTCATGGCAGCGTCGAAGATACTCAGGGTTTCAGGCTCTGGCAGATAACGGGTATAGCCTCCTTCCACTCCGGGAACCAGTAAATTCCTCAGGCGTACATTGGCGAATGTGCCACGCATCATCACTTCATGATTGCCCCGTCGTGACCCATAGCTGTTGAAGTCCCCCGGTTTGATGCCAAGAGAACTGAGATACTCACCGGCCGCACTGTCGGTACCGATGGCGCCAGCCGGTGATATGTGATCAGTGGTCACCGAATCACCCACCATCACCAGGCATCGTGCATCTTCTATAAGTTGCAATGGTGGTACTTCAGCTGTCATGCCGGTAAAGAACGGCGGCTGTTTGATGTAGCTTGACTCCGGCCAGGTGTAGGTCTTGTCATCCGGCGTGTCTAGCCTGCGCCAGTCTTCGGTGCCTTCAAATACGTCGGAGTACCGTTCCCGGAACAGCGCCGAGGAAATATGCTTCGCCACAAGATCAGCAATCTCCTGCGGAGAAGGCCAGAGATCTTTCAGGTAGATCGGCTGGCCATCTGGAGTGGTACCCAAAGGATCATTGTCAAAGTCGTGCAGCATCGATCCGGCAAGTGCGTAGGCCACCACCAGTGGCGGTGAAGCCAGATAGTTCGTGCGCACCTGCTGATGTATGCGCCCTTCGAAATTGCGATTGCCGGACAGCACTGATGCGACGACCAGCTCGCGATCACGGAT